>JACCED011276595.1_pt1 | contig 13342 bp, 13 predicted proteins | sample 7455021 | NCBI WGS metagenome assembly JACCED01 (sample SAMN15323456, study PRJNA562643) | freshwater metagenome | isolation source: river surface water | place: USA:Blue River Watershed | collected 2017-08-19 | reverse complement strand
TGGCCTACATCGTGGCGCTCAACCCACTCATCATCGGGTTGGCGCAGGATGCCGATGGTAAATACATCGGAGGAGGAGACGCTCCCAATCTTGCATTGGTTGCCGCCGCCACCGCCCTGATCGCTGGAGTCATGTCCATTCTCATGGGAGCTGTTGCGAATTTCCCACTAGCGCTCGCAACTGGTCTCGGTCTCAATACATTCGTCGCAGTTGGCATCGCCTCGCAGATGACGTGGGCTGATGCAATGGGCTTGGTGGTTCTTGAAGGAATCATCATCACAATCCTGGTGCTCACCGGATTCCGTGTCGCTGTCTTCAAGGCTGTTCCAACTCAGCTGAAGATCGCGATTTCAGTCGGTATCGGTCTCTTCATCGCGCTCATCGGATTGGTCGACGCGGGCTTCGTACGCCGTACCGGTCAAGGTCCCGTCCCTGTCACTCTTGGTGATGGTGGCGAACTTGTCGGATGGCCTGTCATGGTCTTCGCCCTTGGTCTCTTCCTGACCATCGGCCTTATGGTGAAGAAGGTCAAGGGTGCGCTCTTGATCGGAATCGTGATCGCAACCGGCGTTGCCGTAGCGCTCGAATCCGCATTCAAGATCGGTCCGAGCTTCATCTCACCGACAGAATCAAATCCGAAGGGATGGGGCCTGAATATCCCAGCTCTTCCTGAAGAAGTCGTGGCCGTCCCAAGCTTCGATCTTCTTGGTCAGTTCAACCTCTTCGGTTCGTTCAGCAACATTGGGTTGATCACAGTTCTTCTCTTGATCTTCACCCTCCTTCTTGCTGACTTCTTTGACACGATGGGCACGATGACTGCTATCGGACACGAAGCAGGCTTGGTCGACAAGGATGGAAACGTTCCAAACGCCGATCGAATCCTTCTCGTCGACTCCCTGGCAGCTGCGGCGGGTGGTGCGGCATCTGTCTCATCGAACACCTCTTACATCGAGAGTGCGTCGGGTGTCGGTGAGGGTGCTCGAACTGGTCTCGCATCAATAGTCACAGGAATCCTCTTCCTACTGACCACATTCATCGCGCCTCTGGTCTCGATCATCCCCTACGAGGCAGCGACTCCGGCTCTGATCATCGTCGGTTTCTTGATGATGACTCAGATCAAGGAGATCGATTGGCAGGATTATGGAATAGGAATTCCTGCCTTCTTGACCATCATTCTGATGCCATTCACCTACAGCATTGCGGTAGGTATTGGCGCAGGATTCGTAAGCCATGTCGTGATTCGTCTCGTCCAAGGCAAGATCAAGGATGTACATCCGCTCTTGCTCTTGGTCTCGGGCCTCTTCATGGTCTACTTCCTCTCTTCACCGATCAATACTTGGGTCGGTTAGTTCAAGGAATATCGAAGGGCCCGAGGAGACTCGGGCCCTTCCTCTTTTTCACCAAAGAATCGCGTGATCGAGAAGTGCGTTGACCTTTGAGAAAGGTTTCGAACCGAAGAATCCCCGATGGGCTGAGAGTGGACTCGGGTGAGCGGTAAGGATCGCGCGCTCGCCGAAAGATGGCTGCGCTGATTGGGCTGACTTGCCCCAAAGCAAGCCGACTGCCCCACGATTGGCAGCCTCCGTGATGATCTGGCTCGTGATCCGTTCCCATCCAAGTCCCGTATGGGCGTTACTTTCACCGGCCCTGGTTGAGAGACAACGATTGAGAAGTAGGACTCCTTGCTCCTGCCAGGAAAGTAAGGATGGTGCTGGGTCTTTTCCCCCGACGTCATCTCGCCTCTCATTGAAAATGTTTCGCAGCGAACCCGGCAGCTGTTGAGTCGAGTCAGATACTGCAAAGGCCCTTCCAACGGCGTGATTCGGGTTTGGGTATGGATCCTGCCCCACGATCACCACACGTACGTCATCGGGCCCGAGATCGAGCGCGGCAAATATATGTTCACGCCGGGGCGAGAGCTGGCATCCAGCTTCTTCCTCTCTTCGTAGAGATGCATCGATGAAATCGATCTTCTCTTCGAAAGCAAGAAGCAGGGTTCGCCAAGCCGGCGGTATCAGCTCAAATAGCGCGGGCGAAGTAGCGACCAAGATGCGATCCGAGTTGTAGCGGTATTTCGTAAAGTTCGGAGAGCATTTCGCTCGTCAATGTTGCTTCAATCGGCCCCTGTGCAAAACTCCTGCCCGATTTGAGAACGAGTAGGTGGCTCGTACCTGCAGGGATCTCTTCAAGATGATGGGTCACGGTGATCGTCGCCGGAGCAGACGGATCAGCCGCGAACGCAGAGATCCGCTGCAAGAGATCCTCTCGGCCGCCTAGATCGAGACCTGCAGCGGGTTCATCCATGAGAAGCAATTCGGGATCCGGCATCAGGGCGCGAGCAATCATCACTCGCTTCTTCTCTCCTTCGCTCAATGTGAAGAAAAGGCGATCACGCAAATCCTTCACTCCTAAAGTCGCTAAGAGTGCGCTGCTGCGAGATTCATCCCAGGGGTCATACTCCTCGTTCCATCTTCCGAAGACTGCATAAGCGCTGGAAAGGACGATGTCACCGACTCGCTCATCCTCGGGCAGAAGTGAGAGAAGCGATGCTGAGGTCATGCCGACTCTCATCTTGATTTCGGAGCTATCGACCCGACCCAGCGTGTCCCCCAGGATGGAGACAGAGCCGCTACTCGGGAAAAGGTAACTCGAAAGAAGCGATAGCACAGTGGTCTTGCCAGCGCCGTTGGGGCCGATGATCACCCAGCGCTCGCCTGTGTTGACGCTCCACGAGAGGCGATCGATGATCGCCTTACCTGAGCGGAGAACCGTAACGTCCTCGAGTGCGACCAAAGGTTGCATAGGAGAGAAAGATAGCCTGCTGGATAGGCTTCACCAGTGAAGTACCGACTTCTCCTGATGGACATGGACTCCACGCTCATCAACGAAGAAGGAATCGATCTGCTTGCTGCTCATGCGGGGGTTGGCGAAGAAGTTGCACGGCTCACTCGCGAGGCGATGGCTGGCGAGTTGGACTTTTCAAGTTCGCTCCGACAGCGAGTCTCACTCCTCAAGGGGCAGTCAGCGACCTTACTTGAAAGTGTTACGCGGTCTCTATCCCTGACTGAGGGAGCGGCGGAACTCATCTCCACCCTGCGCTCCCGAGGATGGCGAATCGGAGTGGTCAGCGGTGGATTTCACGAGATCATCAATCCCTTCCTTGCACCGTTACGAATTGACTTCATACGAGCCAACCACTTTTCGATCACCGAAGGAGTCCTAACTGGTGAAGTCATCGACCCCATCATCGGTCCAACCGAGAAGGCGCTGGCGCTGGAGGAGTTCGCACATGCTCATGGCATCGAACTATCGGAGACGGTGGCAGTTGGCGATGGTGCGAATGATCGAGAAATGTTGCAAGTGGCCGGCCTTGGCGTCGCCTTCTGTGCGAAAGCAGCTCTCAAAGAGGTGGCCGATGTGGTCGTGGAACGACGTGACCTGAGACTCCTCCTCGATTCCATTTGACCCTTGCGGGCTTAGAGACGGCAGGAATGTATCTCTGTGATCAGAATTCCGCGCGCCCCCATGCCATAAAGACGATCCATAATCTGATGCATCTCACTTCGCGGCACCATGGCTCGAACAGCGAACCAGCCCTCCTTCTGTAGCGGTGAGATGGTGGGCGACTCAAATCCAGGAGTCACCTCACATGCAGCAGTGAGATTCTCCTGCGAAACGTCATAATCGATGAGCACGTACTGCCTAGCGAAAACAACGCCCTGTAGGCGCCGAACCAAGAGATCAAAGCTCGGATCCTTTCCTCTCGCTATCAAGATGGCGGTGCTGATAGAGAGTGGGTCACCAAATGCAACCAGACCCGCTTGCCTGAGCGTGCTCCCTGTTGCGACGACATCGGCAATCAGATCGGCAACCCCAAGTCGCACGGAGCTTTCAATCGCACCATCAAGCTCAACAACGGTGGCGTTGATTCCAGCCTTCTTGATGTACTCATCAACGAGACGAGGATAGGAAGTCGCAATCCGCTTTCCCTTGATGTCGGCGAAGGATCGGATGCCACTTCCATCTGGAGCTGCGAAGCGCATGGTGCTTCGACCGAATTCCAAGTCCAAAATCTCCTTAGCCGACGCTCCACTATCCAGGAGTAGATCTCGACCTGTTATCCCAAGATCAAGTTCGCCACTTCCGACATAGGTAGCGATATCGCGTGGCCTTAGATAGTAGAACTCAATCTCGTTCTCTGGGTCTAGAAAGATGAGATCCTTCGCATCGCTTCGTTGTCGAAAACCGGCAGAGCGGAAGATCGAGATAGCAGGTTCTGCCAATGAACCTTTGTTTGGAAGCGCAACCTTCAACGGCACGATCTCCTCCTAGAGTCTCTCGAAAACGGCGTTGAGTGGTAGACGCTTTGCCACCATCAGTACCTGAATGTGGTAGATCAGCTGACTAATCTCCTCTGCAAGCTCTGCTTCACTCTGGCTCTCCGCAGCAAGCCAAACCTCTCCAGCCTCCTCCAATACCTTCTTACAAATCTCATGCACGCCAGCGTCCAGCAATTCGACTGTTCTGGAGTTTGCTGGCCGGTCTCGTTCTCGTTCAAGGAGCTCTGCGAAAAGCGATTCGAAGGTCTTCATCGCACGATTCTACTTTCTTCCAAGCTCTGCGCGCTTTCGCAATTCCTCCACCCTCGCGTTGGGGTCCTCGCTTCGCTAGCCCGCACTTCCTGCAACGAAGGTATCTGCCCCAGCCTGAGCGGCCTCCTCGATGGTAGACAAGGCGATCCCGCCATCTACCTGGAGCCAACAAGATTCTCGGCCTAACTCAAGAAGTGCTGATCGGATCTTGGAAACCTTCGGCATCATTTCCGCCATGAAGCTCTGCCCCCCGAAACCTGCCTCAACCGTCATCACAAGCACCATATCGATGGACTCCAGGTGCGGGATGAGTACCTCGGCGGGAGTCTTCGGCTTGAGGGCCACTCCCCTTCTCACGCCATGTTCACCGATGCCTCGAAGCGTGGTGTCAAGTTCCTTCGTCGCCTCGAAATGAACCGTCACCGAGAAAACGCCATCATTCTTCATTGCGGCATACCGTGGACCCCAGTGATCCGCATCTTCGACCATCAGATGAAGATCGATCGGAAGAGATGAGGATCGAACTATCTCGCGGGTCCGTGATTCGTCATAAGTGAAATTGGGCACGAAGCGATCATCCATGATGTCGAGATGGATGAAATCAGCTGCACCCTTGACTCGATCGATCTCCTCTTTGAGGCGATCTTGGTCCGCATTGAGCACGGAAGGACAGATCCTGATCATGATTTCCTTCGAAGCATGGCCATAAACATAGCATCCGTTCCATCACGGGCAGTGAGGAGTTGCAGGCAACCATCAGTATCAATCGCGGCCAAGATATGAGCCTTTGCTCCCAGCGGAAGCATTTCTGCATTGATCGGCTCAAGCGAAAAATCACGATGACGAGCCAGGAAGTCCTTGACCTGTGCCTTCGTCTCCATGAGATGCGGCGAACATGTCACATAGAGAATGAGGCCATCTTCCGCGACAATCTCTGAAGCCGCATCCAGAATCTCTCGTTGAAGTCTGATGAGCGCTTTGAGATCACCCTCATTCCTTCGCCAACGTGCATCTGGCCTCCTTCGTAATGCACCGATTCCTGTACATGGGGCGTCAATCAAGACGCGATCAAACTTTGCGCCCCGGAAATTCTCGGTCCTAGCATCGGCTGTCGTGATCTGGTGCTCTGGCGTTCGCGTCTTGATCAATCTGACCCGGTGTGGATGAAGTTCATTTCCACGTAATTGACCGGGGCTCAAAAAGTGAGCTAGGAAGGCAAACTTGCCTCCAGGTCCAGCACAAAGATCGAGCCATTGCTTCGAGCGATCCGGGTCCGTTGCTAGGGCAATCTCACAGACGATCTGCGATCCCTCATCTTGAACGAATGCCGTACCACTTCGAACCGATTCAACCTCACGTGGGCTGACATTGAGCCGGTAACCGAAGGTCGTCAGAGGCGATTTGGTCGCTACCTCCTCCGGAAGCGGAACGAAAGAAACGACCTGAACCTTGGCAGCTTGATTATGTGAATCCAACTCAGCTTCGAGATCGGGAAGCGCCGTCAAAGAGCGATAGGCATCAACGATCCAGCGAGGATGTGATGTCCTGATTTCAATCGGCAATTCCGAGAGATCTGTCAGATCCTTCCTTTCCTGCACGGTTCGTCTCAGCAGAGCGTTGACGAATCCCGATCTCGCCTTGCCAATGACCTTCTTCGCGATTTCGACATACTCATTGACGACGGCGTGATCTGCGGTCGTCATGAAGAGAGCTTCGTAGACACCCAACCTCAGCATGCTTCGAGTCTCATCATCTATCGTTCTAACGGAAAGTTGGTCAATGATGTGATCAAGCAGAAGTCTCATGCGAACGCTGCCGAAGACCAGTTCGGTCACGAAGCCTCTGTTTTGGGGATCCAACTGCTCATGGAGGTTCGCTATCTCAATGTTTATGTAGCCACCGTCTCGTTCCACATCGCGAAGGAACTCCCACGCCGAACGTCTCGGATTACGATCGCTCAAGAGTCGACGCTTTCTTCACTGACGCCACCATCGCTCAGGTGTAGTCCGCGGATCCAATCTCCACCTGCCATCTCTCGTTTTCCCTCTGGGACGATTGCCAGAATTTCTACCGACCCACCCTTCGTACCCAAGTGAGCATTCCCATCGATAGATGCGAGACGAGCCAGAGGCACCCTCGTACTTGAACCTCTCGCCGATGTGACTCTATGTCGCTTCCCCTTATAGGTGAACCAGACACCAGGAGTCTTGGTAAAAGCTCGAATCTGTCTCAGAATCTCGACATGGCTACGGTCGAGATCTAGTCGGAGTTCCTCCTTCGAGATCTTAGGAGCGAGTGAACTCTCGCCGCCTTGATCTTCCGGTGACTCTCCTTTGAGCAATCGATCGATCGACTGCAGAACCGAGATTGCGCCATCTTCAGAGAGGCGCTCCAGGATTTCACTGGACGTAGCATCCTTAGAGATGACGACGGGTTGTCGAACCAGTATGGGACCTGTATCCATGCCTTCATCCAATTTGAAGACCGTGACACCAAAACTGTCCTCTCCAGCAAGAATTGCACGTTGCACCGGAGCGGCACCGCGGAACTTAGGAAGCAGAGAGAAGTGGAGATTGATCCAACCAAGAGGAACCTTCTCCAATGCCTCTCTCCGTATAAGGCGACCGTATGCAATCACGACCACGAGATCAGGCTTGGCCTGGTCTAGCGCGTTGAGGATCTCAGAAGGGGTATTGGGCTTCCATATTTCCAAAACGTTCGTTGATAGGTGCTCGACCAATTCGTTCGGAGAGGGCGTCCCATGGCGACCCTTGGGCCGATCCGGGGTTGAGAGAATCCCTACGACCTCGAGATCCGATCTGATCTTTAAGGCATGAAAGGTCGGGAGCGAAAGTAGAGACGAGGAAGCTAGTAAGACTCTCTTGCTCATGAGCGAGGGTCAGATACCTAACCCGCGCGTGGCATGGGGCGATAGTCGGATCTCAGGTCCTTGCCCCTCTTGAAACCAAGCTGACTCGCGGATCTCTCGCATCGCTTGTCGACGCATCTCCGCGCTCATGCGATCGATGAAGAGGATGCCATCGAGATGATCGACCTCGTGTTGAAGAGCCCGAGCGAGAAACTCGGTGCCTTCAACGACTATCGGTTCTCCATGCATATTGAAACCCTTTGCAATCGCGCGAAACGCGCGTGGTGTCTCATACCGTAACTCGGGGAATGAGAGACATCCTTCCTCACCGTCCTGCAACTCCTCTGAAAGATCCAGAGTCGGATTGATGAGATGACCGAACTCGTCATCGACATGCCAGGTGAAAACCCTCAACCCAACCCCAATTTGAGGTGCAGCCAGACCGGCTCCCGGAGCGTCAACCATGGTTTCGGTCAGATCCCTAACTAGATTTCGTAGTTCCTTATCAAAGGCAGTGACTTCTTCCGCCCTTGTCGTTAGAACTGGATCACCGAAGTGCCTGATCGTCCTGATAGCCATGGGGCGATCATACCGACTACATATCCACTGGATCGAAGTCGTAATCGATTCGAGGCAGTCGCTTTGCGCTTCGAATGCGAATCACTTCCTGGAGCAGACGGAGCAACTCCAGGCGCTGCTCGGAAAGAATCTTGAGAATCATGCGACCATCATGAACTGGGAAGATCACATTCTGCGGACTTTGAAAGAGTTGGTCAGTTTCGAGTGACACGCGAAGACGCTGCAGCACCTGATCTTCTCCTTTTAGGGCCACGAGTCCACTGAAGGGTGGGAGTCCAAGTTCGGCCCGTTCTTTCAGCACAAGATCCAGGCCACGCGGGCTACCTGGGTGCTTGAGCTCCTGGTATTCAGGGTGGTTCGCCTCCACATCAACGAGAAAGAGAGCCTCCTTTGGATTACTAAGTCCAAGGAGCCGCGCCCAGCCCAGACGAAAACGATCGACTCGGGCGATTGACGGAGAGGAGAAAGCTGCACGACCGCCGATCATCGCAACCGCGTCATATCCAGAACGCTTTCCGTCCTCACTTCGAATGCGCGGCTCGCTCCCTTGAGTTGCGATCACGACGGTGTGACGTGACGATGCGATCACCTCATCCTTCGAAGCGCTCGCATTCGATACGATAATTCGGGCCCCTTTGATGGACTTGCCGATACTTAGACCTAGCGCCTCGCCACCACCCCTAACGGCAGTCAAATTCGATCCACCACAGTGACGACAGAGGTAGAGCGAGAATTCACGTAGACACTTCTGACAACTAGGCGGTGCACCTCTCTTAGGGATGGTCAGTGAGAAGCCACAATCACAGATCCCTCGATTCCTACAGGATGTACAGATGAGTCCGCTAGCGAAGGACTTGTCGTTGATGCTCACCAGTACCCAGGCTCCATCCGGTTTGAGCCTTGTTGCCTTTGAGATGTCCCCGACGATTCGATCCGTGGACGTGATCTCGAATGAAGCCTTGCAACCGCCTCTGCCTAAGATGAGAGTTTCCTTCGCCCTGATGGAATCGAAGGATCGAAGGTAAGAGATTTTGAGGAGTTGTCCGGCATCAGACCACATTGAATCATCATCAACTCGAAAGTAAGGAGAGCGTTTCTCTCGATGATTCTCATCTCCCGGATCGATCATGATGACTCTTTCCGGATTGATAGGTGCGAGTGCTGCGCTTCTAGTACCGATCACCAGATTCCCTGGTTGATCGAGAATACGACGATGCGCTGAAGCGCGCTCACTTTTCTTCAATGCAGAAGAAATGACGATGTGATCCGTGATCCCTCTCTGTCGCAAGGATTTATCAAGGAACCGCAGTTGCCGCTCCGTTGGCACCAAGATGAGCGTCGAGCGAGGTTCTGCCAAGAGGAGAGAGACTGTCACCCGATCCCAAAGAACTCCTGGAGCGACCACAAGGTTCATCCTGCTGCTTGATTTCCAGTGCTTCCCAAAGAGTCTCTCGAGATAATCGAGGTCACTCCTAGAGGGTTTCAAGATAGAGGACGAAGTCCTCCCGTCCGCACCATCACTACGTGCTCGCCAGGCAGGACTTGCCGCTGATAGAACGGAGAAAAGCGAGGATCCATATAGCTCAGCGATCTTGTGATAGCGCTTGAGATGCAGTGCATCAAAGAGAGGTTCTCGATGAAGTACCGAGAGGATGCGCTTCAATGATCTTTCCAAAGGATCATCGCAAAGTACCTGTACGACGAAACCAAAAGTCTCACCCTGACCGAATGGGACCTTTACGACACTTCCCAGCAGAGCCGCTTCTTTTTGGGCTCGATACGAATAGAGGCCCTCTAGATGCGGCACCGAGACACTGACCGCAACTGTGACGATCTCCCACTCGACGCCGGGCGCGACCGGATTCGGCACCGCTGGGTTCTTCAGTTTGAGTCGTGCCACGCTCGGGAAACTACCCCCTCGAAGCGTCAATAAGGGCTTGGGCCCTATCCGTTCTCTCCCAAGTGAATTCGGGAAGCTCTCTGCCGAAGTGTCCGTAGGCAGCGGTCTTCTTGTAGATCGGACGGAGGAGATGCAAGTCTCGGATGATCGCTGCTGGGCGAAGATCAAAGACCTCCGTGATAGCCCGCTGGATGCTCTCCTCGCTGACCTTATTGCTTCCAAAGGTCTCAACGAAGAGGCCGACGGGTTGGGCCTTACCGATCGCGTAGGCAACCTGGACCTCACATCGATCTGCGAGGCCAGCGGCCACGACGTTTTTCGCAACCCAGCGCATTGCATAGGCAGCTGAACGGTCCACCTTGGATGGATCCTTTCCGCTGAAAGCACCGCCACCATGACGAGCCATGCCGCCATAGGTGTCAACGATGATCTTCCGACCCGTAAGACCCGCATCACCCATCGGTCCACCAATCACGAATCTCCCGGTGGGATTGATGAGAGTTCGCACCTTCGAGAGATCGAGCCCACTCCCCGCAAGCACCACATCGATCACATGTTCCTTGATATCGGGGGCAAGCTTCCGATCCACATCGACGTCTTCCGCGTGTTGGCTCGAGATAACGATGGTGTCGATGGCGACGGGTCGATCCCCTTCATAGCCGATCGTGACTTGGGTCTTCCCATCAGGACGGAGATAGGGCAACAATCCTGACTTCCGGACCTCGGTCAGACGTTCTGCAAGTCGATGCGAGAGGTAGATCGGCAGCGGCATCAGCGAAGGTGTCTCATTGGAGGCATAACCAAACATCAACCCTTGGTCTCCGGCTCCTTGCAGATCGATTGGGTCACTTGACTTGGTGACGCGCTCTTCCACAGCATGGTCAACGCCCTGGGCGATATCGCTTGACTGCTGACCGATCGAGATGGAGACGCCACAACTGTTGCCGTCAAAACCCTTCTCGGAGGAGTCATAACCGATTCCTAGGACGGTCTCGCGCACCAAAGACATCACGTCTGCAAACCCCGAAGTGGTCACCTCACCTGCAACGTGGACCTGTCCGGTTGTTATCAACGTTTCGACAGCAACCCTCGACTTTGAATCTTGGCTCAGCAGGTCATCAAGGATCGCATCAGAGATCTGATCCGCAATCTTGTCTGGATGTCCCTCCGTGACAGACTCAGAGGTGAACAAGCGAACTGCTTTACTCATGAGAGATCCTTTCCGAGATCGCATCCAACAATCGATCAGCCATCTGCCTCTTGCTGACAGCCGTGAAACTCTCTATGACCCCACTCTTGTCCAAAAGGAATCCGCTGGTCTCATCAGAACCGAAGACTGCTCCAGCACTCACGTCATTGACGTAGAGGAGATCGACTCCTTTGCGCGCCAACTTCTCGGAGCCAAGACGAATAAGGTCCGCTTCCGCAGGCTCAGTTTCAGCGGCAAATCCGACGAGAATCTGCCCTGGACTCCTTCTACCCGCAGCACGCTGCAATAGGTCTGGGTTCTCCTCTAGCAGGATCGCGCCAAGTTGATCCTTCTTGATCTTCCTATCTTCCCGCACTACGGGACGCGCATCCGCAACGGCCGCGGTCATGACGAGTACATCGCATTGCCCTTGATGATGTTGGAGGGCATCCCCCATCTCTTCTGCGGTCTCTACTGAAACGCTTGTGATCCCTTCGATATCGGGGAGCGAATTGGGTCCCATGATCAGTGTGACCTGAGCACCTCTCAACGCTGCTCGCTCAGCTATCTCATGAGCCTGCCGACCGCTAGAGCGGTTACCGATATATCTGACTGGATCGATCGGCTCTCGAGTACCGCCACCAGTGATGAGGAATCTCGTGCCGACTAAGTCTGCACGCCGTCCATAACTTGCTTCCACGAAGTCGATGATCTTCGAACTCTCGGGGAAACGACCTACGCCGACATCCTCACCGGTGAGCCTTCCGACATCCGGATCCATGACGAAGATACCTCGCTCACGAAGTACCTCGACATTGCTGACCGTTGCTGGGTTCTGCCACATCTCAGGATGCATGGCTGGGATCAGAATCACGGGTGCTTTTGTGCTGATCACGACGGAAGTGAGAAGGTCATCGGCTCGACCACTAGCAATGCGAGCGATCAAATCAGCAGTTGCTGGGGCAATGACGACCAGATCGGCTCTCTTCCCGATCTCTATATGCGGAACCTTTGCTACGTCACTCCAGAGTTCGGAGATGACCGGTCTATGCGATAGTGCTTCCCAGGTTGCCTTGCCTACAAAATGAAGGGATGAAGGGGTAGGAACAACCGTTATAAGGAAGCCTCTCTCCTGAAGACGACGGAGGAGGTCGCAAGATTTATAAGCTGCGATTCCGGCACCAACACCAAGGACGAGCTCTCGTCCGCGAGGGAATTCCATCTCCTGCCTCGACTGGTCGAACTACTTGCCGGAGGTCGGTTCCAATTGCTCGATGGAGAGTAGGTTCCCGTTTATCTCACGGAGCGCGATGGAGAGCGGCTTCTCGTGAACGTTGGTCTCAACCAACGGGCCTACATATTCCAAGAGCCCTTCACCGAGCTGGGAATAGTACGCATTGATCTGACGAGCCCGCTTTGCCGCGTAAAGGACGAGTGAGTACTTCGAGCCAGTCTTCTCTAAGAGATCATCGATCGGAGGATTGGTGATTCCTTCAGACTTCAACTCCATAGTGCATCTACCTTCTTCTACTCGTCATGTACTCGAACCAAAGCGACTCGCGTTCGGATGCGAATGTCTATTCGAAACGGATGCGGGGGCTCCCGGCTATGAGGTCGCTAAGGTTACCAGCCTCGAAACCACCTCAGCGACCTCAGAATTGACCAGCACGTGATCGAATTCCTTCGCGGCAGCCATCTCTTCCTGGGCAATGGCTAATCGCTCTCGAATCCGTTCATCGCTGTCGCTGCCTCGACCCCTGATCCTGCCTTCTAATTCCTCCCAAGATGGAGGCGAGATGAAGACCAAGACCGCCTCCGGATGGACTTTCTTCACCTGACGCGCCCCTTGGAGCTCGATCTCCAGTAGAACATGCTTTCCTGCAAGACGATGGCGTTGAACATCCTCTTCCAGCGTTCCATAGAGGTTGCCGGCGAATTCGGCCCATTCCATGAATTCGTTATTGGCGATACGTGCTTCGAATTCGGCTCGCGTTACGAAGTGATAGTGAACCCCATCTTGCTCGCCATCACGTGGAGGTCTCGTCGTGACACTGATGCTAAGGAAGAAGTCTTCGAATCGTGCGACCTCTTGTGTGATCGTACTTTTGCCTACGCCACCAGGGCCGGAGATGACAAAGAGGCGACCGTAGAAGGCGCTCGACATGGCTCCAAGGGTACTGAGCATCTTGGATGGGATGTTTCTCTCCACCAGG
>JACCED010325348.1_pt1 | contig 13342 bp, 9 predicted proteins | sample 7455021 | NCBI WGS metagenome assembly JACCED01 (sample SAMN15323456, study PRJNA562643) | freshwater metagenome | isolation source: river surface water | place: USA:Blue River Watershed | collected 2017-08-19 | reverse complement strand
CCATACCCACAGGAGAGCGTTTCATTGCGGCAGAAAAAGCCTTGGAAACTGCCTTTGCATCTGGAAAAGTTGACGAGTCATCCTTGCGTCGCTTGTTAGCCGACGCAGAGAGCGCAAGGTCAGAACTTCGCTTCATTCATCTTTCACAACACTACAAGACTGTGCTGTTTCTCACACCAGAGCAAATCAAGCGCTACAACATCCTTCGCGGGTATGCCGATGATCCGTGCAAGACTATCCCAGCCGGGCATAATCCGGAGATGTACAAACGTCACATGGGATGTAATTGATAGCGCCCCTGCGTGATTGACTTCAGATCAATTACCACTCAAGTCGTTTATCCGGCCCACTAGGATCATCGAGATTGCGATAACAGCAACTTAATATAAAAAAGCTGTGGACGAGTCATCGCCTACATATCAGCAGAATTATTAAAATGACATTCACTAATGCGAAATCTTTGTGCGCATATCCATGTGAAAGATGGAGTCATCAAAGCGTTTGGGTCGTTTTTATTTAAGTTACAATTTTTTCATTATGTCGCAAATACAATTTCTTTCACTCATTATCATGCGTTCGCTTTAACCCAGAACATTGCGCATGTCTAACGATAAGGACTAGGTAAATGTGTTGGAGTGGCGAAGCGTCGTTGGCTTTGGCGACGGGAGGGTTTGTATTTGCGGGTGTCTCAGCCTATAAAAAAGAATCCTATATGCTTTGGCTGCCACTCGTCTATTTCTCATCGATGGAACTGCTGCAGGGTTTGACCTATTCGGTTATTGACCAATGCGCGTTGCCCTCGAACCAAATTGCAACCCTGTTTGGGTATTTACACATCTCGTTTCAGCCGTTTTTTATCAACATGCTGGCGATGTATTTCATCCCAGCCGATGTGCGTCAAAAAATCCAAGGTTGGGTCTATAGCGTGTGTTTTGTCTCAGCCATCGTTATGTTGCTACAACTGTATCCCTTTGAATGGGCGGGGCGATGTATTCTTGGGTATTTCTTTTGCTCCGATCGGTTGTGTTCATCCAGCGGAAATTGGCACATTGCTTGGGAAGTTCCCGTCAACGGCTTAACCAATGCTATCGCCGCTCATCCATTCTGGGGGCACGTATTCACAGGTTATCCGACCTATATGATTGCGGTGTTCTTTATGCCGTTGGTGTATGGGTCATGGCGCTTGACTATCTATCACTTCTTAATCGGTCCCAGTTTGTCCATGGCCCTTACCACCAACATGAACGAAGTCGCGGCAATTTGGTGTCTGTTATCAATTGGGATTTTGGCGTTGGTGATAAAAACCCCGGTCCGCAGATTGATGTATGTGCCGTCGTGGCCGTTGTGGCGACTGATTTTGAAGCAGCCGAACTGTCCGTCATCAAGCGGTTTAAGGCTTTAGGATTTTTGATTTGGCCTGAAAAGCATAGGACAAGCAGAAGAGCTTGCCCATATATCGGCTGATCGAATTCAACAATACTTGTTTCAATGCTAGGACATGACTGTCAACGTATGTAAACTCAGTCGAACTTTTGAGACCTGTTTGGAAAAAAAATGACGGTCAATAGTCACGCAACCACGAATCGTAGGTATCACGGTTTAGATATCTTAAGAGCTCTGGCCTTAATTTTGGGATTGTTTTTTCACGCATCAATCCCGTTTGCTGAAAATCCTTTTCCACTTTGGATCATCTATTACGAGACTAAGAGCTGGGTGTATGACACCATCATGGTGAGTACGCATTCATTTAGGATGCCTTTATTTTTTCTCCTCGCTGGTTTTTTTAGTGCCTTGTTATATCGCAAATTAAGTGAGAGAAATTATCTCATCGCAAGAACTAAAAAACTCATACTTCCTTTTATTGCATCCCTGCTGTTTTTAACGCCTCTAATGATCTTAGAGTATATCTGGGCTGGTTTTGATACTAATCCATGGGAAACCGACACTCAATTTCATTGGAAAAATTATCCGATCTTTTATTTGTGGTTTTTAGAGGTTTTGATAATTATTACCGCTATCGTCATGATTTTTTTTGTAACGATCAAATATTTCTTCCCGAATATACATCACTCCCTTCAGTGCTTTTTAGATTCTGATTCAAATAAACATCAGCTCCTCTGGAATGCCCTTTTTTTAGCTGGCATTGGATTCAACGGCTATTTCTCTTGGTCAGAATTTCCAGGCGATCAATTTATCTATGCGTTCGCAATCGTTCAACCACTAGATAAGATTTTGTTTTATCTATTTTTTTTCCTAATTGGTTGGGTGCTGTATCGCAATACCTTCCTATTTGATCGGGTGCAGCGGTCCGTGAAGATAAATCTTCTCGTAGGAAGTGTTGCTTTAATTATTCTGCTTTGGGTACGTTATTGGTTGTTTGTACACAAGGGTGAGCAATTGATTGTATTAAGTATATTGGGCAATATCGCGGTCCCCATAGCAGCGGTTTGTTTAAGCTTAGGATTATTTGGTTTCTTTGCGCAAGAAAAATTTAAACCGTCTGCCACATTTAATTACTTAGTCAGAGCGTCGTACTGGATTTATTTGATTCACTTGCCGATTATTTTGTATTTACAAATGATCGTCACAGATTGGCAAATACCTGAATTTATAAAATATATCTTTATTATCGCTGTGGCTTTTTTGATGTCTTGTTTGACCTATAGCGGTTATGAATTTACAAAGAAGTTATTTGCCAAAAAATAATTCACTTTCAATAAGAGTCTTCAATGAGCAAAAAAACATTTTCGACATTAACAACGTTGACTCAAATAAAGTTTCTCTTAATGGCGCTGAGGAAAGGGACTGCCAACCTTGTTACGACTGTCAGTAGTTTTAGTTCTCTATACAAAACTGATTATCAAACCTTTATTCTTCCCCAGCCAAATACAACGTGGAAATACGCAGTCTATACAGCAAATGCTGATTTGGTAAAGGAATTAGAAGACGACAGTAGGTTTGATAAATATATCTTTAATTCCTTTGAGCTTCTGCTGGGTGACTCTCTATTTTCGGCATGGTCACACCAGGATATTTGGGTGCAAAGCAATAGGATTGTGTCGAGTGGGCTCGCTGGTCAGCATCTCAAGAAGTATTGTTCTGGTATTAATACTGTCTCGAACAATCTGTGCACCAAATTACGATACGGTCAGCCATCTGATGAATATGTTTTGGTCGGCGAGGAAATTAGTAAGGCTATATGGGATATTGCCGGTTTAGCAACCTTGAGTGAAAATTTTGGTGCCTTGTTTAAGAGTGAACACTCGGAGTTAATGCAAGCATTTGAAGACGGTTTGCTGATGGCAATTCAACACGGCAATGAACCTAAATTTGTTAAAGATTTACGTTTCATCCGCAATAGAAAAATGCATGCCAATTTGACTAAAGTAAGGTCATTTGTCAAAGAGAAAATCGCCAAAAGATTAGCAGAGGATCGAAAAGACGATTATGTGGATTTTCTTAGCTTCATGCTCGAAACAAGCGATCCCCTTTCAGAGAAAAAATTATCTATCGCAACAATCGAAAATCAAATCATTGCACTGATTTTGGGAATTCACGAAACTTCGCGCCTAGCAACTGAGTGGATCTTGTATTACTTATGTGTGGATAGAGATTTACTCCATAAGGCCTATGCTGAGGTGGACAGTTTATTTTCAGATCCAGATGAGCAAATCACTCTAGAAAAGATAAATCAACTAGATTTATTGCCTCGCATATTTAAGGAGGTTGAGCGTATTAGCCCTTCTTTTGGGGTTCTTATGAGATACGCTCTTGAGGATACCGAGGTGCTAGATGGAGTATCCGTTAAAAAGGGGACTCTTTTCTACTTACCCTTATATGCAATACACAATAATCCTACGTATTGGAAAAATCCATCTAAATTTGATCCTGATCGCTTCTTGCCAGAAGCTGAAGCTCAAATCGCTCCGGGATCCTATCATCCATTTGGCGTTGGTAAGCGGTCATGCATTGGGCGAGGTTTTGCATTTCTTGAGGTGATGACGATTATGGTCAGTCTCTTGCGTAATTTTGACTTGAGATTGGACCCAAAATATAAACTCGTGAATGACTCAGCGACTTCGGGTGCTCACCCCAAGAATCTCAAAATTTCCTTTAAAGCTCGCTCTCGAAAGCCAAGTAATAGGAATAAGGCTGCTCTTGGTAACGATGACGGCAATGAGTTCGAAGCGGCTAAACCAGTTCAGCCAGATAACCAAAAGTGCCCATTTTCATTTACGACTGGGCGATCCGAACGATCCGTGCCAAACTTGCGTGAGATCGATATCGCATTTGGATCAAACGGTGGATTTGGAAAATCAGTTGCCAGAAAATTGGCCCAACAAGCGAGGCAGTATGGATTTGCACCCAATATTTTTGAACTAAATGAATTACCTGACCGCTTGCAGAAGAAAAATAAGCTGCTGATCATTACCTCAACCTATAACAGTATCCCTCCGATTAATGCGCAAAAATTTGTCGATCTCCTGAAACAAGGTGCTTTGGACTTTACGGGAATTGATTACGCTTTGATCGGCATTGGCGATGTTACTTGGCAAAGTTCTTATATGGCGATACCCCTGTTTGTCGAGAAAAGGGTAACTGATCATGGTGGCAATTTAATATTGCCTATGCTCAAGCTCGACGTGTCTAACGACGATCATCAGGCTTTGCTCAATAACTGGATGACGCAATTATGGCAGTCTGATGGAGTAGATGTAGTTGATTCATCCCAGAGTGATGCCTCTTATACTATTTCGGCGGTGGGACAATCGCCAATGATCTCGATATTTTCTAGTATGAAGTACTTTGAGGTACTCGAAAATAAAGAGCTAATCCAACGTACGCCTTCTGAGCCCGAAGATCGCTCTACTCGACTGATTAGTTTTACTATCCCAGAAGAGTGCAACTACCAAGCGGGCGACTATGCTTATATTCTGGCCTATAACTCAAGGCCTAAGATTGCTAAAGCCCTGCGTGCGTTTGGCTTAAATTCAGAGCATTTAATATCAATAGACTCGCATGACCCACAAGCAAGTTGGCTGCCGATCAACTCACCGATTAGCTACTGGGATTTATTTATGCGTTATATTGACCTCCAGAAGGGGCTGACGCGGCGAGATTTCGTGTTTATCGAGTCGCACGCTGATGGGAATCTAAAGCAGTATGCAAGGGAAGTTTTAGATTTACCAGAAGCCGAGTTTAATGCGCAGATTCGGGATAAAAAAGTCAATTTAATCGACTTCCTTCAGTCGAAAGCTTATCCTGCATTTCCGTTTGCCATCGCGCTGAACATCCTGCAGCCTTTGAAGCGGCGTTACTACTCAATAGCCTCATCACCGTTGGCGAATCCTCGAGAGCTCAGCATTACCGTCGGGGTGTTAAAAGGTCCTCATTCTTCCGGAAAGGGCGTTTTCAGAGGGATATGCTCGAATTATCTAGAGTCACTCAATCCCGGTGACTTCATTAGAGTTGGAATCCTAGCATCTCACTTTAGATTGCCTGACGATTCTGCAACCCCAATGATTTGGGTTGGTGCCGGAACAGGCATTGCGCCTTATCGATCTTTCATTCAATCGAGAGCCATTCTTCAGGCGCAAGGTCGAAAACTTGGAAAGTGCATTTTGATTGCCGGCTGTCGAAAGCCTGGGTACGACCAGCTATATGCCCAAGAGTGGTTAGAGGCCGAGCGCAAAGGTTTAATCAAAGTTTACTGGGCGTTTTCCAGAAATATCATTGATGGCGTTCTACATAAGACCTATGTTCAGGATGTTATACAAAGTCATCACACAGAATTAAATGAATTAATCAATGCTGGCGCAAACGTGTATGTATGCGGTGATGGTGAGACTATAGGAAGAGCAATTCCCAATGCATTTGGGGAGGAGTTATTTGCAAGATTAAGGGCCGAAAATCGAGTCTACGAGGATATTTGGGGTGGTAATAAATAATATGTACTGCCGCATTGTTTTCAATAATCAGTAGTCGCTTGTCTTGCGATAATCTCTTTCGTTTCACTATATGAATTTTTTACAAAAACAATTTTATAACTATTTGTTTAACAAAAAAATAGTTTACAACGTATGCATGGAAGACCCACGAATCGACATGCGTTTGTTTGAGTTGACGCCTAAAAGTAATATTTTTGTATTAGCAAGCGGTGGATGTAATGCATTACATTATGCGTTGAATCCTAATGTTGCTAGTGTTCACTGTGTGGATGCTAACCCGTGTCAAATTGCGCTGGTCAATTTGAAGAAGCAAGTGATAGAGCATGGCAGTTATCAAGATCTCTGGAAGATGTTCGGTGCCGGTAAACATGAAGCGCTTGAGTCATCGTATACCCAGAAATTTCGGCCCGGGCTGCCAACAAAATGCGCAACATTTTGGGATGAAAATATAAAAAACTTTCAGGTTAGTGAGTCTAATTTAGGATTTCATTATCATACTGGGTGTGGATTTATTACTCGATGTTTTAGATTATTAAAAGAGGATCACTTAGCAAAGATTGGCCGATTATTTGAATTGTCAGATAAAAACGAACAAATTTCCATATACGAAAAATATTTAGAACCAGTATTCAATGGAATATTAAGTACCCTATTGATTAACGTCACAACTCGGCTTGGGATTCCTAGTAGGCAGCTCGGAATGATTAGTACTAAGCCGTCTGAGGTTATTAAATTTTTAAATGCTCGTATTAAATATACACTGACTGAGTTACCGGCCAAAGAAAATTACTTCTATCATCTTTATATTTTTGGAAATTATCGCCGTGACTGCGCACCTGAATACTTAAAAGAAGATAATTTTCAATTCCTTAAAAAAGTACATCACAAGATAAGCGTTGGAAATGCGTACGTCACAGACTATTTAAACAATACGCAGCAATGCTTCAGTCACTTCGCTCTACTCGATCATTTAGATTGGTTAGTACATGATCCAAAATTGCTTGAAGATCAATGGCGAGCTATCTTGTCACGTTCTCAACCTGGAACGAAGTTAATTATTCGCTCATATTTTTCTGGGTTCGAATGGTTACCAGAATTCGCAAAAAATCGTGTCGATATTTCTACAAATATTGATGAACATATTTCGACAGATCGACTAGGCATCTATAATAGAACTCATTTAGTACTCGTAAAATAACTCAAAAAGCTAATGCGTCCACTTGACACCAAAGAGAATTTAATCAGGCATTATAAAAAAGATGCGTCGATCTATGATTTCAATCGACGATTTTTTTTATTTGGTCGCAGCCGATTGATTAATGAGATAGGAAGTACGTTAAATCCATCCTCAATTCTTGAAATTGGATGTGGCACGGGTGTGAATTTGATTAAATTGAGCAAGTTATTTCCGAGCGCCAGAATTACTGGTTTAGATGTGTCGCCGGAAATGTTAAGCGTAGCTCGGACAAAAATATCGCAGAATGCAAATATTACTTTGATAAATGAAATGTTTGATCATCAAGCATCCTTACCAAAGTTTGACTTGATTTTGTGTTCCTACACCGCATCGACGGTACCAAATTTGCCACTTTTTTTGAGTGCAGTCGCAACGCATTTAACTGACCGAGGTCATTTTGCGTGTGTAGATTTCTTTAGCTGCAATAATAGTCTGTTTGAACGTTGGATTTCACACAGCATCCCAATCAGAACTCATTTTCCAGAGGAGTTGTTAAGTAAATATTTTGCTAAAAGACAACTCGATGTCAGTCATGCCTATGGCGGCATTTGGAAGTATTTCCGTTATATCGGTCAAAAAAGATGAAAGTATTGTGCACTTCTGACTGGCACATGGGTATCTACGGGGACCCAAGCGATGCACTAAAACTTAGCAATAGTCAGGTGTTGGATCTATTGAACAGATGGGAAGCAGAATGTGATCTCATCCTCTTCAATGGTGACATACTCGAAGTACTAAAAAGTGCACGTATTAAATTTTCACACACCGAACAAGCACAGCGGGTGATAGATGACCGTCTGCCTGTGATTGAAAAAATAATGTCTCTAAAAAATTATCGTTGGATTGTGGGTAATCATGATTATCCGCTAGAAGAACTACTGGGGCTGCCGCAGTCATTGATTGTTCCACTTGAACATGACTATACGCTAATCGCCCAGCATGGTCATTTGCTCAGGGCGCCGATAGAACATTATTCTCAATACGCATGGCATTTTCATTTAATGTATTGCCTGAGTTGGTGGATAGACAGAATAGGCATGAAACTCTCTGGAGAACAGTTTTGTCTGGATACTTTGATCGCACAGTCCTTGAATGCGTGGCGCATCTCTGACCGACAGGGAACTCTCTACAGCACCGCCAAGGATCGAATCATTAGATTGTTCATTTCGTACGCAAGCTTAAATTCTGACGTGAGTTATGCCTCGCTGGACGATTTGTTTCAAATGAAGGCACAGCAGCTGTTTAGACAAAAAACTTTAGTGACTTTTGGGCATAGTCATCATCGTCAGATTCATTATTTTGCAAACCATAACGTCTATGTTAATACAGGTAACTTTAATTTCCACAACGGATACAGCACGCCAATTTTTTCAACTGATGAAGGTATGATAACTGTAGTAACGAATCATTAATGCTTTCCGGCTTGTTCGTGAAAAATAGAGTCTTTGGATCACGAGCGTTATTAATCCAGCTAGTCAGAGGGATACCCCATCTGGTTTTCACCTTTTGTAATTAGCTTATTAACAATTAAATACGCTCAATGTCGAACTCATTCACGCAACGGACACACTCTATGGCGTTTATTGCCGGAGTAATGCTCATTGATTCCATTAGTTTTGGTATTACCTTACCTGTCACTCCTCAAATTATCATGACAGTAGGGAATCTGGGCTTGGCGGAGGCGGGCCTTTTATCTGGGTATCTTTTTCTTGTTTACGCTTGCGTCCAGTTTTTTTCTTCGCCTATCTTAGGGAATTTGGGAGATAAATATGGTCGCCGCCCAATTTTACTTTCCTCCCTAATCGCATTAACCGTTGCCTATGTCATACCTGTTTTTGCAACAACGCTTGAATGGCTATTTGTCTCGCGCTTGATTGCTGGTTGTGCAAGCGCGACGTATGCTTGCGCTTATGCTTATGTTGTTGACATCTCGCCCCCTGAGCAACGTGCACAGCGTTTCGGTCTGATTGGCGCAACCTTCGGGCTTGGGTTGGTGGTTGGTCCAGTCATTGGCGGTGTTTTGGGAGCCTGGGATACTCGCGCCCCGTTTGCTGTAGCCAGCACACTTTGCATGGTAAATCTTTGCTACGGCTTCTGCTTCTTGAAAGAGTCTCTTCCAAAAAGTGCTCGGCGGGACTTCAATGTTAAAGAGCTAAATCCTATTGGTGCGATGCTTCGTATAGGCAAGTATCCAGCCATGAAGGGTATGGCATTGGTCTATTTTCTTTTTGTCATCGCACCCTTCGCGTTGCCTAGTTATTGGACATTTTTTGTCATTGAAAAATTTCAATGGTCGGAGCTCGAGGTAGGCCTTTCGCAGGGATTTTACGGGCTGATGATGGTGATCATGCAAGGCTTAATTTATCGCTGGGTTTTACGGAGCCTAGGATCTTTCAAAGCGATTATCTTAGGTATGGTGGGTGCTCTTGTTGCCTACACTTGCTATGCATTTACCGAGTACGGCTGGCAGCTGTATGTGATCATATCGGTCACAGCAGTGTCGGGATTCGTTCTTCCATCGCTACAACTGATTATGACAAGTCAAGTCCCTGCTGACTCACAAGGTGAGTTGCAAGGCGCGTTAAGCAGTTTAAATAGTTTGGCATCAATTATTGGGCCGTTGATGCTCACGCAGTTATTCTTTTATTTCACAAATACGGGAGCTATCTGGTACTTTCCAGGTATCTCATTTGTTGTTCTAGCGCTGCTCACAGGGATTGCTTTGTTTTTTTTCGTCATCACCGTTAGACGGTATCAACTAAACTGACGTCTATCGTGTTTTGTCTTAGCCAAAATCATAGCCATATTGAAACGAATCGAGTGGCGTTGGGGCTAGTTCATAGGTACAGCGACGCAAGAAGTCCATTAGCTCATGCGCATTGCCTGCGCGTGCTTGAATATCGTCAGGGGTAATAGGCTTGCCAATCACGACCCTTACAGGCATATCCAATCGTTTTTCAAACTCTCTTAGCAATAGGCTCACTCGGAGTATGCTGTGCGCATGGCTAGCCAATTGAAACAGACGACTATTTTCACCTTCGAAATATATCGGGACGACAGTTGCTCCGCTCTTTAAGATCAAGCGCGCAGTAAAGACGCGCCAACGTGGATCCATCGGCTTTGAAAAGGGTCTTGCACTCGTGGATACCGTGCCTCCTGGAAAGATGCCGATAGCCGATCCTTTAAGCAAAGCACTGACTGCATCCTTTCGAGTTTTTGCATTTGCGACTAGTGCTTGTTTAGTGTTGTCAAAATCAATAGGCAAGAGGAAAGGCCTGATTTGAGGCGACGTCATAAAAATTTGATGCGCGATAATGCGAAACTCCGGTCGTGTACACGATAAGATATACCCCATCACCGTACTGTCCAGTATCCCGTAAGGATGATTGGCAACCAAAATAAGTGGGCCTGTTTTTGGGATATTCGACAGGGTGCTGTTAACGAACTCGATACTAAGTCCATAACAGTCAACTACGCTTTTCCAGACATTGGGTTCGGCCAACATTTTCCCTTCGTCTTCGTAACGGCGCATCCGCTCAATTAGATTGAATCGTGCAGTGAAATTTTCAATACCACTGATCAACAAACGTTTCGCAAGTGGTTGTGAAGTTTGCGAGTAAGTGAAAGCGTTCTTGTAAAAACTTTCAGAATTTCTTTGCATGTTCTGATGGACGGAGCTTGGATATATTGAGGGTAAAGCAGTAATACATTGGTAATCTTTTCATACACTGCGTAAAGGCCACTTCATCTGGTGTCGTCTGCGTAGTTAAGTGGCAGAGCATATCTCAAGTGTCGACTTTTTTATCATCGATCAGGCGCTTACTCGGCCTCACGACATCGGAGGCCAAACCCACGCACTCTAGTAACTGAATCACTGAAAACGTTAAATCTATCTCAAACCAACGGTGTCCGTGCCGAGCAGAACGAGCGTCTGCGTGGTGGTTGTTATGCCAACCTTCGCCAAGAGATATCAGAGCAGCAAACCAATTATTGCGACTGTTGTCTGCAGTATTGTAATTACGATATCCAAACAAGTGCGCGAGAGAATTAACCGTCCAAGCGATGTGCCAGACCACTACCGTACGTACAAAGACACCCCAAATTAATAAGCTGAAGCCAAATTGAGTCGCCTGCATGAGCGATCCACTCCAAAGCAGTTCTAGCGCAAAGCCAACTGAAAAAAACAATACCCAAGACGAAATGACGATCAAACTATACGCACCCGTTATTTCGAGTTTTTTGTAAAAAGGATCGCGCAAGATATCTTTGGCGAGGCGGGTATGGATCGCGTGGCGATCGATCTGATCATTTTTTAAAAATACCCAACCTACATGGCCCCAAAAGAGTCCTGCCAAGGGGGTATGAGGATCATCTGACTCATCACATTTAACGTGATGCCAACGATGGGTCCCGACCCACCTCGCTGGAGTATCTTGCATGCAGCAAATTGCCAGCACAGCAAAAAAATGTTCAAGCCACTTAGGGCAAACAAAACCTTTATGGGTCAACAGGCGGTGATAGCCAAGATTAATTCCTAGATAGGCGAATACAAATACGCCAACAACCATGACCCATACGCTTGACCAATTGAACAGCCACGGTAAAAACGCAAGCATTGCCATCAGGTGAACACCGCTAACCGTCAGCACGCCGATCCAAGAGACCTGTCGAAGCGCGACTCCATCAGGGAGTGGTAAGCGCATTATTTTTTTTGGCATGGCGGGTCGCCCAGAGTTCCTTGTTGGGTTGCAGCAACGCTGCTGAAGAATAGCTTATCTTATCGCGCCTAACAACACGGCAGCATGCATGCCTTCACGTCCGCGACACAAACTCAGAATCACATCACTGCGTGGGGCGCAGGTTTACCTAGACACATTTAGGCCAACACATGCATCAGCAAACTAGACGAGAGACGAACCGGTCACGTGGCTGACGCCCGCCGACACCCAGATCGCCATGGCCGAAAATACGCTTGCCATCCGTGACGAGGATAAAGCGGATGTCTTTCTGTGGTCAGTTCGATACCGGCTCTTTTAGATGCCCTTAACCGCTAATGGGCAGATGGAGTCCATGTGTTGAGCGGAAAATATGATCATTTTTGATATGCCTGTCCTACAGTGGGCGTATCAGTTTGGCACTTTCGAATACCACGGTCAATGCAACCGGTGGCAACAGCACCATCCAACAAGGTGCACTGTTCCTCTACGGCAAGATGCCTGTGGCAGAAGATTATGTGCTCGACGGTATGGTCAGTCTCGGCCTAAGTTCTACGAACCTCTCTCGTAGCGACATCACCGGTATCAGCAGCGGCTTTAGTAACAAGTCGGTGATGGGTAACGACGCGCTGGTGAGTGTGGGCATCAGCCGCCCCTTCGAGTAAAGCGATGTACGCCTCACCCCCTACGCGCGTCTAACCTATCAATATGTCGGCCAAGCCGCCTACAGCGAAGGCGGCACAGCGGCTGCACTAGATATCGCAAGCTTTAGCGGTAGCGCAGTACGCGCGCTAGTGGGTGTATCTGCGGAGGCAAGAACCTGCCAGACCTTGTATGGCGTCAGCATTGGCTTAAGGGTGGCGTTTTAAGACAGCGCCAATTTAGCCGACACTAAATGGTTGATGCTCACACCCAGATCGGCAGCCTCTTTGCCTCTGTCTTCCATTCTCAAGTAGGCTTATACTGAGTCGTGAAAATCGCTGACAGCGACGAAGATGATCTATAGTACCGTCATGCCTGTACTACCAATATGCCGAGACACATCACCTTTACCGATACCTCTATCATGACAAAAGCTCAAGTCTACGGACCAGGGAACTATCGTTTTGTACCCGGTGTTTTTCAGTACTCGGCAGGTGTTGCTGCTGAGCCTAGGTTTCGGATCGAACGAGTCCGTTTGATGAATGTTGTTACCTTGGCCGAGGGATTTCGCCTGATTGAAAAGACACTCAAAGAGGCTGGACGACCGCTTTCTGCCTTTTGCGCGTGCGAATTGCGTTCGCCACGTCCGTTCGATGAGGCTGGTTTTGAGGCGTTCAATAAAGAATATGTTGGTACGCTCGCGCGATGGGGGCTGTTTGATGGAAAAAGTAACCCCGTTGCGCGCAGCAACGTTTGCCCGGAAATCGATCCTCCACAAGAGCCCGGATTTTATGCATTCT
>JACCED011839241.1_pt1 | contig 13345 bp, 11 predicted proteins | sample 7455021 | NCBI WGS metagenome assembly JACCED01 (sample SAMN15323456, study PRJNA562643) | freshwater metagenome | isolation source: river surface water | place: USA:Blue River Watershed | collected 2017-08-19 | reverse complement strand
TCTGGCGATGCTTGGTCTAGCTGCTTCCCATTCCCCCAAGTAGTTCACGCGTTTGCCACCGAAGCCCTTCTTGAAGTTGAAAACCCCTTCGTTCTCCAGTGGGTCAATACCTGCGAGGTCGTAATGCTCGACGCCGCGTTCGTTCAATGCTTCCAGGAGATTCCACGCACAAACGTACGACGCATAACACTTTCGTGCCTCTTCATTCGCAGCTGCAAGAGCATCCCATGCAAACCTTCCCACGATGAACGCCGCGCGTATTGCAATGAGTTTGCCTGAATTGTCTCGTGTTTGGACGAAGATAAGTTCGTTGTTCATCGAGCCCAAGAGCTTCCGAAGGGATTCAAGAGATGGAATTTCGGCTGGGCCGTGCGACTTCTTGTAGGCAACCATTTCAGTGAAGAGATCATGAATCTCACTTGGGTCCGGGTGATCCCAGATCGACGTCAGGAAATTGTGTTTTAGGCCGCGGTTAAGGTTGCGAGCCCAGTTCGAAGTGAGGCTTGACTTGTCGGCGAGACTCCCACCGGTCTTTGATACGACGAACGTCTCTTCTGCACCTAGAAAGGACGCCGCCTTCTTCCACTTGAGTGTGGTCAATGTTGAAGGACTCTCATTATCGGTCGCTTGATGAAATGAAACTCGGCAATACACCGCTTTGGACCCGGTCGTATTCGAGACAAAGCGAATCAATCGTTCGGCGTCAATCTCGAGTGCTCCGCAGATTCCACCCGGTATCCATGCGACTGTGATGACGTTTAAGAAACTGAACGACAAAATCTGTGCTGCAGAAGTCGTGCCCCGATCAGTCGAGAAAACACAACGTATCGTTGACCAACGCCCACCCTCTTTGTACCTCGACCAGCCAGAACGTGAAAATGGCGAAGTCGCATTAAGCGATGTGACGAGGTCGTCCCACTCAGCGTCCGTTCCACCAAATGTTTTCCATGACATCAGATGAAGTTCACCACCTTCAAATTGCGATAGAAGTGGTCTGAGGCGACGGTACTTGCACCCGGCAAGTCTGGCCAGCTGATGACTTCACAGTGATGACGACGAGCCAGGCGGCGAATCGATGTCGGAATAACCGGCGAAATGAACGGGAATCCGTAAGGACTGCAACCTTCTGGAAGTGCGGTGAAAACTACCTGAATCTGATTGGACGGCGATTCGTTGAGGAACACATTGAAGAGATGCCGTCGCCGAGCAACTTCCCTTTGCTCGTCAAGATTCTTGATCTTGTTCATCGACCAATGAGAGATTGTGGCCGGCATGGGCAGGCTGATCTCAGAGCGAGGATCAGGAAGTGGGAGCGTCGAACCAGTGCGAAATCGACGCACAGTTCGAATTGCCAATCGTGAAACTTGCTGAATGGGAAAACCCGTCGATCGTTCGGCCGTTGCAGCAAAGTCTCGAAATAAGAATGATCGGCTGGGGCGGCGATCGACGATCGGTTGTTCAAGATGCTGCTCAAGTGGACTGCCAGTCGTGAGGAGTGCGCCTTCGGGGATGTGAATGGTCTTGCGAATGCTTGTTATTCCTACAGGTGTCCGAGTTCCAAGCAGAATCCCGTCAGAGTCTCTACTGAGGTAACCGTGAGCGTTGTCTTCTATCAGAACTGCATGGGGCCAGAGACCTGTGAAATCGGCGATTTGTTGTGGAAATCCGAAGTAGTTGACCATGAGAACTGCACGTGCCGAACCAGCAGTTCCGCATCCAGTGGGGCGAAGTGCTTGGTCGACTGGATAAAACTGTGCCTTAGCACCAACTTCGGCAATCGATGCCAATACATCGCGACAGATGAGCTCGGGTATCCCGATTTCGTCACCGGGTTGAATCCCCAAGTGTTGAAGTCCTGCAACCAACGCATGACGTGCGAATGCAAAGTATGACCCAGTTGTCATGACGACGCACCCACAGTCCTTCTTCTGCTTGATGCGGCAAGGTGAACGATCAAGCCAACCCACGCTCGGAGGCGTCTTGGGTTCAACTTGAGTGACTTGAGAAATAGCTCAAACCCCTCGCGTGTAAACCCGCCACGTGTGCATGCACGCCCTGCTGCATAGTAAGCAAGTGCCGTCCGCGATCTCCGTGATGGATCCAGTCGCGGCGAGTTCGCCTGAAAGTGGTCCTCAATAATCGCCAATTCAGCATGAAGATGTCTCATTGGCGCAGAACTTGCGCTTGCTTGGTGCCTTCGAAATGAGCCCAAGACGTCGTCAATGAACTCAAGCTTGAAGCCAGCTCGAGCGATTCGAAGCCACAGGTCGTAGTCCTCGGTCGTGATGAACGCATGGTGATCGCGGAAGCCTCCCAAGTCAGCGAGGACCGCGTGACGCACAACCGTTGCAGATGTGGAGATGCAATTCCCATTGAGAAGAAGTGAGTCGTATGTAGCTCGCGAAGCAGGTCCATATCGCACGATTCGATCAGGACGGTCACCGCCAAACCAGCGTTCAGCATGACAAACAAGATCAGCACCAGACTTAAGGCGTTCAACAGATCGCTCGAGTTTTGTCGGTTCCCAGAGGTCGTCTGAGTCAAGAAATGCGACGAATTCGCCGCGTGCGCGAGAGATCGCCAGATTTCTCGATCGGGCAATCACACCATCGTTCGAGAAGTTGATGAGAGAGACTCTTCGATCGTTGAAGCCTTCAACTACGGAAATGGTCTCATCTGTAGAGAAATTGTTGACAACGATTGCTTCCCAAGACCCGTAGGTCTGATTGATGATGCAGTCGATTGCCTGCCGAAGAAACTCAGATTGGTTGTACGTGGGGATGACGATTGAAACAAGCCCAGTTACATATCTGCTTTCATTCATTAGACGCAACCACGAGATTAAGGATTCCATCAATTTCAGACTCGAAGTGTTCTTCCGTTGTAAACCCGGCTCCTCTGAGTGATGTGGAATCAAAATCCAGCGCAGTCTCAGAATCGGTGTCAGGTGTCAGGCGAACGACGTCGGGGCGGAAGCCAAGAAGGTTTTCACAACGTTCGGCTATGAGATTGGACATCTCAAGCAATGTTCGTGACCGGACAGATCCAAGGTTGTAGACAACCGAGCCAACTGAATTGGGACTCTCAATTCCGACATGGTGCAGCGCACGACAGATATCTCGAAGTGTGACAAAGTTCCTCTGAATGTTTGACGGCGATTTGAGAGTCAGTTTCTGATCCCGGACGGCCTGAAGACACAGGTCATTGACAATGATGTGCCAGATGTCGACATTAAATGTCATCGGAAAACCAAAACCGTTACCGCTCCGAATCACCGTACTCGGGATGTGTACCGACCGATCCTTGAGCACGCTTTCTGCGGCAAGATGCGTCAGCCCATACGGGTGGGTCGGATGAGTTGGGGAGGATTCGACAATGTGTCCAACCAGCGGCGACCCATAAACGTGAATGGTGGACATATAGACAATTTGTTCAACGCCGGTCGAAACCGCTGCATCTGCGAGGTTTTCGGTGCCAACGACATTCACCTCATGAGCTCGCTTCGGATCGCTTGCACACTCTCGGTCATTCAAAGCAGCGAAGTGGAATATTGTTCTGACACCTTCACAAGCGCGCTTCAGTGAGTGTGGGTTCAAAAGATCGCACTGTACGACCTCGGCTGTCGGGGCCCAAGCAGGAGGATTCCGGTGTTGTCTCGTCGCCAATTTCGTCCGGGTGACGTTGTTGTCAGCGAGGAACGCGGAGAACCTTCCGCCGATATTGCCGAATCCTCCGGTGAGGAGAATTGATTCGGTCATCTGTTCTTGAGTGCCCAGTCATAGGGAATATGGCAGTTATCTGGGTCAAGTCGATGAATTTCGTCCGGATCATGCGGTATTGAGGCACAGTTGGCGACAAGGGCAACGTCGACCCCGATCCCCTTGAAGCCGTTCCATACAAAAGGAGGAATCGACACAAGTTGGTAGTTGTCCTCACCAAGAAATATCTCATTGATCTCACCGCGTGTCGGACTCCCATCGCGTTCATCAAAGAGTACGAGTTTGATCTTTCCATGAGGAACCGCGTAATTGATGGTCATCCTGTCGTGTATGTGCCAGGCCTTTACCGCTCCAGGGAATACTCGTGAGAAATAGATCTCTCCAAATTCTGAAAAGATTGGATCTGAACTCTTCATCATGTGCATCACTTTTCCACGCTCATCGAGAATCTGCTTCAGTGGTGTGATTTTCACGCCATCAATCATCTGGGTGTCTCCTCATAACGTGTGATTTGTTCCAACGTAATTGCGCCTACGTGTTCACCTTGCGATGCTCGTTTGTACCATTCCGTCGTTTCTTGAAATGTGCGCTTGAAATCCCAACGTGGACTCCACTGCAATTCTTGGCGGGCCTTGTCACAATTGAGTTGGAGGAGCCCTGCTTCATGGACGTCCGACTCATGAAGTTCAATCGCAATATTGCTTCCCCAATTTGAGATGCATTCTCGAACTACATCTTTGACTGAATGCACGGAGTTTTCATCTGGTCCGAAATTCCATGATCCTCTTGTGGTTGCTGGACTCGTTAAGAGCCGATGGGCCAACGTGATGTAACCCGATAAAGGTTCGAGAACGTGCTGCCAAGGGCGAGTAGCTTCAGGTCGGCGAAGCGAGATCGAATTCCCTTGTTGGAGTGATCTCATGCAATCAGGAACTATTCGATCCTCTGACCAGTCTCCACCACCGACCACGTTGCCCGCCCTCGCTGATGCTGCGGAAAAACCAACACGTTGAGAGAAATACGCGTTATTGAACGTTGCAAATGCAAGTTCTGCCGAGGCCTTTGACGCGCTGTAGGGGTCGATTCCACCAAGCTCGTCCGACTCGGTATAGCCGCGATCAAGTTCTTTATTGAGGTAACACTTGTCAGAAGTGACGAAGACGAGTGACTCAACTGATTCAGTCACTCTCACACACTCAAGAAGGTTTATCCCTCCTCCAACATTGACATCGAAAGTCTCTTTTGGATCCTTGTAGCTCCTCCGCACGAGGGCCTGTGCGGCAAGGTGGAACACAACTTCGGGCTGACACTCTCTAAAAATCGTTGCCATCTGATCAAAGTCACGGACGTCAGCGATGTAATGCCGAATTCGCTTCTCTAACCCGAGTTGATCAAAGTGCGATGGCACAACCTCCGGAGCAAGAGCGATTCCGGTTACATCAGAACCGTATTTCAGTAGCCATTCGACAAGCCAGGACCCTTTGAATCCCGTGTGACCAGTAATGAGGATTCGCTTCTTGCTCAGCGCATTGAGCGCACTTACCAAGTCTTCCATGGTGCCTTTGCAGATTTCTCCAGTGAAGTCAGGAGTTGCCAATCCCGATAGGTGTCCATGCACTGCCAGAAGCCGTTGTGCTCAAAGACCGAAAGCTGTCGTTGAGCAACGAGTGTCCGCAACGGTGCTTCTTCAAAAACCAGGTCTTCTTGCTCTGGGAGGACATCAAAAATGGATGGCTCACAAACAAAAAATCCACCTGAAATGCGGCCTTCACTTGCCTGAGGCTTCTCGTTGAATTGTTGTGCGATTCCATCACTGTTGATCATGAGTTCGCCGAACCGACCTGGTGGTCGCACTCCGGTAACCGTCGCGGTTGTTTTCTGCTTGAGATGGAATTCGAGAAGAGCAGAAAGATTGACGTCACTCAGACCGTCGCCATAGGTCAAAAAGAATCGCTCGCTATCAACGTATTTCTTGATTTTTGCGATTCGGCCACCCGTCATCGTTTCGGTGCCCGTATCCGCCAACGTCACTTTCCATGACGATTCGTCGTGCTTGGTATGGAAGATCAGCTCTTTGGATGAACCAAGGCTTACCGTGACGTCTCGTGTTGATGTCTCGTAGTTGACGAAGAAGTCCTTGATGACGTGCCCTTTATGTCCAAGGCACAGTACAAACTCATCAAATCCGAACGATGCGTAGTACTTCATGAGGTGCCACAAGATGGGGAGGCGTCCAACAGGGATCATTGGCTTTGGGATGTCGTCGGCAACGTCGCGGATTCGAGTTCCATAACCGCCGCAAAGAATTACCGTTTTCACTGGACATCCTTCTTTGAGTTGTGAGTCAATCCCAGTTTATTGAGATCTAGTCGATGTCAGGTGGGGGACAATTCTCTCTGCCAGCGTGGATATTTAGGGTCTAGGCAGAAGACGGCATCAGTTGGCCGAGCTTCAAGTCCATTGAGGTTGTGAAGAAGGTCCGCAAGTTGAACTGCATTTTCAACAACGTAGACATTGTCTGTTTGCCTGAATGGACTGTAATTGAGTGATCGGGCATCAAGGACGACGATTGTTGGAATCCCAAGTGCGGCGGATTCGGCTGCGCTACTTGATGCGGCAGTTGTGACGACGACGGACGCTCGTCGAAGCAAGTCAGACAATCGCTCGAAAGAAATTGATCCCGCAAGATTTCCGAGTTGAAGTTCAGTGAGCGGGCATATTGGATGACTTCGAACTTTGATTGGCGGGGGATCGTCGAGAAGTTCCAGTGATTTTCGAAAGACAGAAACCAGAACCGAATTGGCATGTTCGAGAAAATCTCCTAGAAGAAGAACATGGTCTTTGCCTACGAGCGAAGAACTTCTGAGTTCTTGTAAGTACATGTACCGAAGCGCCTCTACCACCGAAATCGAGCTGTCCGGGTAATCATTGTCAAGAAGGAGGCCCCGCCCAATTTCTCCGTTTACGAAAATTTGGTCAGGGAAAGGCCGGAGACTTTGAGGATTGATGAAGTTGTTCTCCGATGCGGCAGAGAAATAGCGGAGGTCCCAGAACCGGATCGTTGAGTGAGCAACACCGACAAGAAGACCTTTCTGATGGCGTCGAACGCAAAACGTAAGGGCAAGCTCCCACGGTTGATTTTCCATGAGATAGAAGATCTTCGAGTACTTCGGCATTGACTTGACGAGCTCATTGGTGGTTCTCAAGAGGATGAGGTGTCGCATGGCGGTTGAACCAATGATGGAGTCGTCCCATTCGTCTTCAAATACGTTCCAGAGTGCGAGCCGGGAATTCTTTGACTTGAACGTTGTCAACAACGTACGAAAGCGCTTGTGTACATTTCGCTGAAGCAGGAATGTTCGGCCAATGCTCACGATGTCGGAAAGTCGAAGGCGTCCCAAGAAGAGTTGGTGAGCAGGTCCATTTACTACGTTGAATTGCTCGATATCTTTCAGCGTTCGTTGAATTCCTCCTCGATCGACGTTTCGGGGGTAGATGTGATACCAGTCGGGTCGCTTGATAAGTCGTGGAGCATCACCCCAATACGGTGACCTGTAGTCGACGTCTGTTAATTGTCCTGTCTCGCTTCCCCCGAAGTAGTCAAAAAACGCAAATGACGCGTCGTCCCCCGATGTGATTGAGCGAGTTCTCTTTGGAATGCAGCGAGTTTGGCGCAAATAGCGAACCAAACTCCCGACAGCTCGCACCGGATGGACGAATCCTCTATGGATTGAGCGGCGAATCTTGTGCGATCTAGATTCTTGACCAAACAGTGCGCGCTCAATGAGTTCGCGTAAAGAATCGTCGTCAGCCTCGACTTGCACTCGATGAAGGTTGGCCGAACCCACGATCAATTCAGTCGCAATCAATCTGCACGCGATCGGGATTGATTGGCGCTTCCCCCATTGCTTGAGGGATGGGAAGGAAAGCCACCATGTGCTCAGCCCCTCTGGTGTCACGAGCGCAGTTTCGAGCGATACTCGCCCATCAGACACAAACTTGACATCGCAAAGGAATGTGAGAAGACGAGACCGAATCTCTTCGGCGTTCTGCTCTATATATGTTGGAAGTGAAACTGAGTTCGGATGTTGCGCATCAAATCCAAATGAGTTCCACAGCAGCACTGATGTTTCAGGTGGAGGGCTTGAGTCTTTTGCCCATAAAACAAGAGTTGGCTCGCTGCTCATGTCGTCCTACGCCCAGTCGTCAATTGATTGAGGAAATAGCGAATTGGGGAAGAGCATGTGGGGGACATTTCACTCTCAAATTGACTGATCGCGGACTGGACGGTCGTGCCGCCCCACCAATCTGAAAGGTCCGAGAAGGTCTGGTTGATGTGGGATGCAAGTTGGGTTGGATCAGAGAAGAGTACGGAGGATTGACGGAGCGGGTCGAGTCCACGTTGAGCCCAATCTGAGAGTGGCGAAAGTGTTGGGTCAAGCAGAATTGCCGTCGGAATTCGGTGATGAAGCGTTTGAAAAAAGGTCGTGCCAAGAGACGTAGATACCACCATCTTGGACTTGCTATAGAGACTCTTGATCGGTGGGAACGACGAATCAATTTCGACTCGTGGATCTTTGGTTACAAGTTCGATCAGTGAGTCATCCCAAATTTCGCTACCGCGATAGGGCCTGAGAATAATTCTGTTGATTGTTTCCGTGTCCAGCTTGCTGATCAGGTCGTTGACAAGTTCTGCATACCTAAACCTGCTTCCATTCATGCCACGAGGGATTGACGGGTATCGATAGCTTGCGTCGAGAACGATGAGTAACGGACCATCATTGGAATCCATGGGTCGAGTCAGCCGTTTTACACCGATATTTACCAAGGTCGGTCCCGAAGAAACCTTGGGCGAGACGAATGACCGGTTGCCCCATGCGATGTAACGGTCCGCAAGGTCAATCTCTGACGCGATGTCCGCCGGGAGGTCTCGGCACAGACTGTGAACACCACCATGCTGGGCGATTGTTACTTGAGTGCCACGGTCCTGCTTCTCACTGAGCCAGAGCAGAAACACGTCTGACGACTGGTGAAGGTTCGAAGTAAACACCCGCTTCGGTGCCTGCGGCAGTCGGGCAGCGGCTACCTCTCTTGCGAGGGCGAAGTCCTCAACGAACACGCGGGGCAATCTCTTGACGATCGTTCGGAGGAGAACTTGCTCGTGGCCATCCCGTCCATGTACTGCCTCTTCGAGACGATGTCGCATGTCTTGATCAATGTGTGAAGTGTGCGAGATGTCTTCACTCCAAAAATAGGGGAGCGTCTTCATTCGTAACGCGAGTGCAAACTCAAGGTGAGTCGGCAACATCGTTCTAATCAGCAGATTTTTTGAGTGAGATGCGCGAAAGTTACACAGTGACATCACCAGTTTCTTCATTGATCCAGAAGATTCCGCATGGAGACTTCGTGACGCTGACGGATCTGGAGTGGTGATCCAGGTGGCTTCAATTGGCATCTTCGGTTTGAGATTCAAGGAAGTGCACAGTTCTGAGAAAAGTTGGTGATTCCACGCATGTGAATTGATGCTGACGAGCAACTCGGTTCTGTCATTGGTAATCAAACGTGCTTGATCGACACTTACTTGTGTGAACTCGTGGCAAGGAAGATGCTGAACTACCCGTCGAACGAGGTTGTATCTGGTAATTACGAGCGGTGCGAGTACCCGGAGGTACGTTCCAAGCGAGTGATTCCACACGCTCTTGGAAAAGTCGACATTGTGAACTTCGTTGAGCGTTGGGTAGAGCTGTTCACCGATGATCGACATCAACGAGGATGTAATGGATTCAAGATCGAGGTCTTCCTCTGAAGGAAGATCAAGCGCTGTTTTTTGTGGGTTGGTGTTTGCCTGAGCACACCATGGACCTAGGGGGAACAATGTGTCACCGAATTGCCGTGGATTGAATCCTCCGGTGGTTTGGAGAATCATTCTGTGACTCCTAGCTCAGTCGGCTCAGGAGTTGTGTAGCAATGGACGACAACAAGACTGCTACAACAACGGCGAGGACTGCACCAGCAACGATTGATCCGACAGCGATTCTGGTAACTCGTGTCCAACGGCGCGAAACATCGCGGGAGCTCTCAATTACGGAAGTCTGAACCCGAACGACTTCAGCGTGTTCGCCAGTCCGAGGAAGCATTCGCTTATAACCCATCGTCAATGCAACGAGGCTGAGGGCTAGAGCGACCGTGCCTTTGACCGTGGCTTCAATAGAGCTTGCCGACAGAATGGTGATGATGGATATCAACACGACGATGGACTTCAGCGTATCGCTGCCACCGCCCGAAATGAATGCTGTTCGGTCAAACAAGCGTTTGTGGTGGTCGCTTCCGCTGCTAACCGTCGGAGTCGTCTTGAGTTTGTGTGTCGTTGTTTCGGCGTTGGTCCCAGTGCGATTGTGGGAAGTTGCTCCGGGCTCCGTGCAGCAAGTTGGACCGCGGTTGAGTTTCGACGCCAAAGCTCGCGAGATCGCATCGATATATCCCACAGAGAATTCAATTCGATTTGTAACCGCACTGGGCAGCAAGCTTTCACTTCTCGACGCTCTTGTTGGGACGGTCGATCGTGACGTTGACGTTCAGACTTATGAAGATCGGTTCGGTAACGAGAGCCCGAGCATCCAGCGCCAAATTGGCGCTCAGTCGATGACGACATCGAAAGAAATCGCTGAATATGTTGCACTCGAGCTCCTTGGATATCCCGTTTCATTTGCTTACGGGGACATCGTGATCCAAGAGCTCGTTTGTGCAGACAACCCTGCACCACGGAGCGCGTGCAACGTACTCAATGTTGGTGACGTAATTGTTGCGTTGGACGGGCAAAGTACGCCAACTCTCGAGCAATTGATTGATGTAATGGCGGGGAAGAAGAGTGGCGACGAGGTGACGGTGACGGTCATCCCGCATGGTGGTGGAAACCAACAATCGAGACGGGTCGAGCTGATGACGAGCCCTGATGATCCAACTAGGACGATCATCGGATTCATTCCGCTCGATACACGGACAGTGGAACTTCCGTTTCAGGTTGAAATTGACACGGACTCCATCGGGGGTCCCTCGGCTGGCCTCGCATTCACGCTCGCGTTGCTTGACGAGCTGACCCCTGGTGATCTTTTTGCTGGCCAAAGGGTCGTCGCAACTGGAACTGTTGGTGAAGATGGGTCAGTTGGTGCGATTGGTGCTTTGCCACAGAAATCTGCCGCGGTAAAGATGGCTGGTGCAGACGTCTTTTTTGTACCTGATTCTCAATCTGAAGAGGACTTGGCTGAAGCACGTCGGGTACTTGGCAAGAGTGTTCGCATTGTCACGGTCGCGTCGGTCGAAGAAGCGCTTCAGGTGCTCGAGGACCTCGGCGGAAGTGGCCTGGAGAATGCCACGATTGACCTATAAATAGGGCGTACTGTTGTTCGCATGGCGATTTCCTTTTCGCGCCCTGATCCGTCGTCCCCTGCGGCAGTCGGTGCTGCGCAGTTCACCGTTGGTCGCCGTGGTTTTGAGCAGGAGGAAGTGCGGGATTTCCTCCGGATGGTTTCGGCGGAGCTTGCACGTCTACAGGAACGGGAGCGCTTTCTCGAATCTGAGTTGCGAACCCTTCAGACACAGGGGATTTCGTCGCCCGGAGTTCTCGATGAAGAGACCGTCATGCGTGTCTTGGGCGAGGAGACCGCAAGAGTTCTGACGGCAGCTCGCGAGGCTGCACACCAGATGCGACTTCGTGCTTCGGAGTCTGCAGACCGAATCGTCCGTGAGGCGAGTGCTGACGCCGCTCGTATTCGAAATGATGCAGAAATTGAAGTCTCGCGTCAGCGTGCCGACGCAATCGCCGATGCCGAGGCAGAGATAGAACTTGCAAAGCAGCAGGGTCGAGAAATGGTCGCTGAAGCTCGCGCCTACCGAGAAAAGGTGCTGTCCGAGCTTTCCCGCAGACGAGAACTTGCCCGTGAGCAAATCGAACACCTCATCCATCACCGTGATCGGTTGGCTACTGCTTTCGAACGTGCGCGTCTTGCTGCGACGGACGTCGTCGGCGACCTTGATGAATTTGATGAGCTCGCCGATGAGATCGAAAAGGGCGCTGGGCTCATGGCTGGAACCGGTACTCCTGTATTCGTCGATCACACCGCAGACCCCGAAGCAATCCCTCAACGTACGATCGCAGCAGTCGATGATGGCGAGTCGACTAACGAAACACCTGAAGTCGAAGTCGTTGATGTGGTCGAGACTGAAGTTGTTGACGACTCACTCCTTGAAGTTGTTGTTGAGGAGCAAGTCCAGGAGGCTGCTCAGAGCCAAGTTGAAGTCGCCAATGAGAGTCGTCAGACAGCGGTGATGGCCGAACATCCATCCACCGAGCAGCCGACAGACCACATGGCCGAGGTCGTTCAGCTATTCGCTCCAAAGAAGGCAGAGCCTTCCGTAAAGAGTGTGGAAAAAGCAGAGGAATTGGCTTCCGCGGTGGTCGAGGAGTCGAGTTCCGAGAAACCACAGATGCCTCGAAGCAAAGAGAAGAAATCCGTTGATGAACTATTCGCAAAGTTGCGTGAGGCGAAAGTCGAAGAAGTTGCTCGGACGCTGTCAGAACCGTCCACTAAGCCTGAGCCCGAAGTCGAGTCAACGCCAATTGCGCCAAAGGCACGAAAGATTGTGGTTCCTCCGACGAACCCAGCCCTTTTTGAGCAGCGAGACTCGGTTCTTGCACCGTTGAATACCACGATGACCCGCGCGATCAAGCGTGTACTCGCCGACTTTGAGAATGGCTCTCTGACACTTCTGCAATCGAAGAAGTTTGTCGTCAGTATTGACACACTGATGCCACCTGCCGACTCGATGGCTCAAGAACTTGTTGAGGCAATCGCTGACGACATGATGAACTCAGCCCTTGCTGGAGCTCAGAGCGTCGCCCGCGGATTAAAGGCGGACCTTCGTAAGCGTGTGACCAAGGCGTTGGTTCTTCAAGTCATTTCTCCGCAAGTTGCGGAATTGATTGTCAACCCGCTTCGTTCCCAGATCCAACGGTCGATCGAGCAATGCGATGCTGACAAGAATGAGATGTCTGGACTTACTCGATCTGCTTTTCGCGAACTGAAGATCCAACGAGTTGATGCGATCGTCGCTGATCTCTCATGTCTTGCGTACAGTCGTGGGGCGTATCTCGCGCTTTCTCCTGGCGCAAAGGTTTGTTGGATGGTCGATCCGAATGGGCCGAGTTGTGCGGACGCGGAGGACAATTCACTTGCAGGCGTTTGTTCGATCGGAGACGAGTTTCCGACGGGTCATCTCCATCCCACATGCCATGCTGGGTGCCGATGCCTAATTTCGCCCTTAGGCGACTAATCTCATCCGCGTGCGGAACCCCTCTGATCTTCCTCCTCGTCGTTCACGTCAAACAAGCGGTTTCAGATTCGCGAAACCAAGTAGAGGACGCCTTCTCGTAACAGGAATCGTTGGCGCAATCGTTCTCCTCTTCGTCTCGAGCAGGTCGATTGCCTCCTGGTACGTAGATGTTCTGTGGTTCGGCTCTGTCGGAAAGTCAGATGTCTACTGGACCATCTTGTTCACCAAAGCAGGGCTCGCCGCGGTGTTCTCTGCGGTGTTCGCAGTGCTCCTCGTGGCGAGCATGTGGTTGGCGG
>JACCED011529328.1_pt1 | contig 13347 bp, 16 predicted proteins | sample 7455021 | NCBI WGS metagenome assembly JACCED01 (sample SAMN15323456, study PRJNA562643) | freshwater metagenome | isolation source: river surface water | place: USA:Blue River Watershed | collected 2017-08-19 | reverse complement strand
GTCAGTTTGAGCGAACGCTCATCATCGCTGATGAAGATTCCTACGTGCACTATGTCGAAGGCTGCACCGCCCCTATCTATTCTTCAGACTCACTCCACTCGGCGGTTGTTGAGATTATTGTGAAGAAGAATGCACGCGTTCGATACACAACCATTCAAAACTGGTCAAACAACGTTTACAACCTCGTCACAAAGCGCGCAGTGTGCCAAGAAGGTGCAACGATGGAATGGATCGACGGAAACATTGGTTCAAAAGTGACCATGAAATATCCGGCAGTTTTCCTAATGGGCGCGCACTCTAAGGGGGAGACGCTCTCAATTGCTTTCGCAGGCGAGGGACAACATCAGGATGCTGGAGCGAAGATGGTTCACGCGGCTCCATATACGTCATCAACAATTATTAGTAAATCCGTAGCTCGGGGCGGTGGCCGAACCTCTTATAGAGGCCTCGTGAAGGTTGAAGAGGGCGCGCATCATTCAAAGAGCACAGTCAAATGCGATGCGCTTTTAGTCGACACTATCTCGCGCTCTGATACCTATCCATATGTAGATGTTCGCGAAGATGATGTTCAGATGGGACATGAAGCGACAGTCTCAAAAATTAGCGATGACCAACTCTTTTATCTTATGTCGCGAGGTCTTTCAGAAGATGAAGCGATGGCGATGATCGTGCGTGGATTTGTCGAGCCAATCGCCCGCGAACTTCCAATGGAGTACGCGCTAGAACTCAACCGCCTTATTGAATTGCAGATGGAAGGAGCGGTCGGCTAATGACTACTGCACAAGTAGCAACGTCATCGCTTCCCTCTGGTCGCGAAGAGGCATGGCGATTTACTCCACTTTCGCGGATCATGGGCGTGCTCGATGGAAGTATCGAATCCGGCAAGAGTCTGGTCGCAAATCTCTCCGCGCCCGAAGGAGTAGAGATCTCCACAAAAACGGGGAGCGCGCCACTGATAGATCCTCAAGATTTTGCTGCCACCTTGGTAATTTCAAAGGCGAGTGAAGTTCTTGTTATCGAAATTCCTGCTGAGCTGGAAGTGAACGAACCAATTCTGCTCGATCGAGCCGGTGCTTCGCTTTCTCATGCAAATTTCGAACGAATTTTAATTAAGGCTGGTCGTCACTCCAAGGCGACGGTAATTGTGCACAACTCAGGATCGGCGATTCTCTCGGAAGATGTCGAAATTGAATTAGGTGATGGCGCACATCTAACTTTCACCTCCCTTCAAGAGTGGGAGAACGATGCCACTCACCTTGGCCGACATCAGGCCCTGATAGGTAAGGATGCAAAGCTCACGCTCATTGAAGTCACGCTCGGTGGTGCAACAGTTCGTCTCCTGCCACGCGTGAACTTCTTGGCAACAGGTGGAGAAGTAGATGCCTACGGCCTCTACTTTGCAACTAGCGGTCAACATTTAGAGCATCGTGTTCATGTTGAACACGACAAGCCCCATTGCCGCTCTCGAGTTACCTACAAGGGCGCGCTCTTAGGCGAGTCTGCCCGCACCGTTTGGTTTGGCGATGTAGCAATTCGACCGACGGCAATTGGCACCGATACCTACGAACTAAATCGAAACCTTCTGCTCTCTGATGGTGCGCGAGCAGATTCGGTCCCGAATCTAGAAATTGAAACTGGCGAGATTGTTGGAGCTGGACATGCAAGTGCTACAGGACGATTTGATGATGATCAATTGTTCTATCTCATGTCACGTGGCATTCCTTCCACGGAAGCCCGACGTCTTGTCTTACGAGGTTTCTTCGCTGAACTTCTTCGAAATATCAAAGTAGAGACCATCGAAGAGCGATTGATGGCTCGAATAGATCGCGAGCTAGAACAGGTGAACGTGTGATGAGTACCTTTTCAAAGAGCGAATTAACTCCCGGAGTGCCAAAACTTGTGATGGTCGATGGCGTTCCTGTTTGTGTCGCGTTGTTTGAAGATCAGGTTTATGCAATTGGCGATACCTGCACCCATTCAGATGCATCACTTAGTGAGGGCGAGATGAATGGGCCACTTATTGAATGTTGGCTTCACGGAGCTGAGTTTGATATCCGAACCGGCGCCGTAGCTACTCCACCTGCAACTGCGCCAGCAACAAAATTTCATGTCACTATCGATGGTGAAAACATCACCATTTCAAAGAACTAACCAGAACTAGCCAGACGAGAGAGCGAGAAGAGAGCAATGTCAGTATTAGAGATTAAGAATCTTCAAGTATCAGTGGATACAGAGAACGGTGCGCGCGAAATCCTCAAAGGCGTTGACATCACTATCAAGGGCGGCGAAACTCACGCAATCATGGGACCAAATGGCTCCGGTAAATCCACTCTTGCATATTCAATTGCTGGACACCCTAAATATTCGATTACTGGAGGGAGCGTCACGCTCGATGGCGTTGATGTTCTCGAGATGAGCGTTGACGAGCGCGCACAAGCAGGTCTCTTTCTCGCGATGCAGTATCCAGTTGAAGTTCCGGGAGTCTCAGTCTCCAACTTCCTTCGCACGGCGGCCACTGCGATTCGCGGCGAGGCTCCAAAGGTGCGCACTTGGGTGGGCGAAGTTAAAGATGCGATGAGCGCTCTTGGAATGGACCCATCCTTCTCCGAGCGAAATGTGAATGAAGGCTTCTCTGGAGGCGAAAAGAAGCGCCATGAGATCCTACAAATGGAGCTATTGAAACCAAAGATCGCAATTCTCGATGAAACGGATTCAGGGCTCGACGTTGATGCCCTTCGTATTGTTTCTGAAGGAGTTAACCGAATTAAATCTAAGAGTGACGTTGGAATTATGCTCATCACTCACTACACAAGAATTCTTCGATACATCAAGCCAGATTTTGTACACGTGTTTGCCGGTGGCAAAATTGTGGAACAGGGCGGCGCGGAACTTGCAGATCGCTTAGAGGCCCAAGGTTATGCGGAGTACACGCGTAGCTAATGTCTTCCTTTGATGTCACCACGTTGCGAGAGGATTTCCCTATCCTCTCACGGCTGGTGCGCAACGGAAAGAAATTAATTTATTTGGATAGTGGTGCAACTTCACAGAAACCTCGAGTAGTGATCGATGCAGAACGAGAATTTTATTTTCATCACAATTCAGCGGTGCACCGCGGCGCACACCTTCTTGCCGAAGAAGCTACCGATGCCTTTGAAGGCGCCCGCTCCAAAGTTGCGAACTTCCTCAACGTGGACACAGAAGAAATTATCTTTACTAAGAGCGCAACAGAATCGATAAATATCGTTTCCTATGGTTTCCTCAATTCAAGTTTAGGTGTATCGGGCAAGCTTGATAAAAGTTCACCCTTTTTTATTGATAGCTCAAAAAATATCGTTGTTTCCGAGCTCGAGCATCACGCCAACTTATTACCTTGGCAGCACCTTGCCGAAAAAACAGGGGCGCAACTTCGCTGGCTTTCCGTCACAGAAGAAGGCCGGCTTGATTTAAGTAATCTAGAGAGCGTAGTTGATGGCAACACTGCAGTAGTTGCAATAACCCATCAGTCAAATGTCACTGGAGCGATTACAGATTTAGCGCCAATCACTGCTCGCGCTCGAAAATGTGGCGCCATTATTCTGCTCGATGCATGCCAATCTGTTCCCCACATGAAAGTAAATATCAGTGAGCTTGATATTGATTTTCTGGCTTTCTCCGGACACAAGGCCCTTGGCCCAACGGGAGTGGGAATACTCTGGGGAGCAAGCGCGTTGTTAAAGCAAATGCCGCCGATGCTTACTGGTGGTTCGATGATTGAAAGTGCAACTATCAGCACTGCACGTTATGCAGCGCCGCCGAAACGTTTTGAGGCAGGCGTGCCAAACATGGCGCAAGCTGTTGGTTTGGGCGCTGCCATTGATTACTTAACGTCAATCGGAATGAATCAGATTCACGCTCACGAAAGTGCACTTACCCAGCGGGCCATCGACGGACTCTCCGCTATCCCGGGTTTAACAATTGTTGGACCCAAAGATATGAAGTTGCGTGGCGGAGCGCTCTCTTTCACTGTTGAAGGAATCCATCCCCACGACTTGGGCCAGGTGCTCGATGACCAGGGGATTGCGGTACGAACCGGCCACCATTGTGCATGGCCGCTAATGCAAGCCTTGCGCGTGCAAGCGACTACCCGCGCCAGTTTCTATTTGTACAACACTTTCGAAGAGATTGATCAGTTGGTTTCTGCCGTCATCGATGCTAAGAAATTTTTTAAGGTTTAGGAATTTAGAATGAGCCTAGAATCCTTGTACCAAGAAATCATCCTGGATCACTACAAGAATCCCCATCACAAAGCGCTACATGCGCCCTACGATGTTGAGGTCCATCACAACAACCCAAGTTGCGGAGATGAGGTGACGCTTCGCCTCTCGGTAAAGGATGGTCTTGTAGAGGGTATTTCCTGGATGGGGGTTGGATGTTCTATCTCGCAAGCGAGTACCTCAATCATGTGCGATTTGGTCATCGATAAGAAGGTCGAAGAGGGTTTAGAACTGGAGCGACTCTTCCTTGAGCTAATGCAGAGCAAAGGGAATTTTCTGGGAGATGTCGAGCTTCTAGAGGATGCCATCGCGCTATCGGGCGTGGCCAAGTATCCGGCTCGAGTAAAGTGTGCACTGTTGGGGTGGATGGCTTTTCGTGATGCCGCCATTCGTAATTAGGGATAGCAGAGAGAACAGAGAGAGTGGAGAGAGAGCATGAGCACATCGATTGAAGACCTCACGGAGGCAATGAAAGATGTTGTCGACCCTGAATTGGGAATCAATGTTGTTGATCTTGGTCTGGTCTATGGCATCACTCTCGATCCATCAAATATTGCCGTTCTTGATATGACGCTTACATCTGCTGCTTGTCCATTAACCGATGTGATTGAAGACCAAACAAAGCGCGCCCTGGATGGGCTCGCTGACGATGTTCGAATCAATTGGGTGTGGATGCCACCATGGGGACCAGACAAAATTACTGATTCTGGTCGAGAGCAACTACGCGCTCTCGGTTTCACTGTTTAGTTTCTGCAGACACTATGACATCGCAGGCACCATGGATGATGTATCGATCCATGACGCAAGATCAATCAGTTAAGAACACAAAACTCAAACCTGGCACCTTAAAGCGGATCATCCTTTTCGCAAGCCCTTATAAAAAAGCTGTCACATTCTTTCTTCTCACGGTTGTTATTGATGCGATTCTTGTTATTACAACACCGCTGCTTCTGTCGCGTTTAATAGATGACGGCGTAATCCCCAAAAATGGTGGCGTAGTAACTGTCATTGCTTTTGCAATCGCTGGTCTAGCCTTACTTGATGCGCTAATGAACATCGTTGGCCGTTGGTTTAGTTCGCAGATTGGCGAAGGCCTAATCTTTGATTTACGTTCGCAGGTTTTTGAACATGTACAGCGACAATCAATTGCGTTCTTTACACGGACCCAAACAGGAGCATTAATATCTCGATTGAATTCTGATGTTATTGGAGCTCAACAAGCATTCACATCAACCCTTGCGGGCGTAGTTTCAAACGTCCTTTCGCTCGCCTTAGTCTTAGGAGCGCTTTTCTATCTTTCATGGCAGATTACTTTAATCTCGCTTGTTCTTGTTCCTATTTTCCTCCTGCCTTCTCGAATGATGGGCCGAAAAATCCAAGGCTTAACAAGAGATTCGATGAATGGCAATGCTGAGATGTCGGGGATGATGAATGAGCGCTTTAATGTAAGTGGAGCGCTACTAGTCTCACTTTATGGTGATGGTCGGAGCGAAGGAGCTGCGTTTCGAGGAAAGGCCCGCAAAGTTGCCGATATCGGCATCAAAATAGCGCTCGCGAATCGCATTTTCTTCATTGGATTAACGCTAGTTGCATCGATCTCGACTGCAATTGCTTATGGTCTTGGAGGCCATCTTGCAATCGCGGGAACAATTTCGGTGGGCAAGCTTCTGGCAATCGCAGCGCTACTTGCAAGGTTGTACGGACCGCTCACGGCGCTCTCTAACGTTCGAGTCGATGTGATGACGGCCCTAGTCTCCTTTGAGAGAGTCTTTGAAGTTCTCGATTTGCAACCAATGGTGACATCGCCAAAAAACCCAAAACCATTCCCTTCGAAAATGGAATTGCATTTTGCAGGTGTCGATTTTTCTTATCCCAAAGGGGCCGATGTTTCACTGGCCTCTCTTGAGGTAGTGGCAAAACCTGATCAAGGAGCAAGCGAACAAATTTTGACAGGCATTGAATTTTCAGCGGCCGAAGGCGAGATGATTGCTCTTGTCGGCCCCTCTGGAGCAGGAAAAACAACAATCATCTCTTTAATACCCCGACTCTATGATGTGACGTCAGGAGCCATCACTCTTGGAGATGTAGATATTCGATCGCTTGATCTCAACGAACTCCGCCAGACTATTGGCGTTGTTACACAAGATGCTCACCTCTTTCACGACACAATCGAGGGAAATCTCCGGTATGCCAAACCACAAGCGACACTTGATGAGCTACAGCGAGCGTGTGAACTCGCACAAATTTGGGAGCTCGTGAGCTCACTACCAGAGGGCTTAGCGACGATGGTGGGTGAGCGTGGCTATCGCCTTTCGGGAGGCGAAAAAGCACGACTGGCTATTGCCAGGTTAATTTTGAAAGATCCAAAGATTGTCCTACTCGATGAAGCGACCGCGCATTTGGATACCGAAAATGAAGCGTTGGTGCAAAGAGCTTTCAAAGAGGTTCTAAAAAACCGAACGAGCATTGTGATCGCCCATCGTCTTTCCACGGTTAGAGATGCGGATCAAATTCTTGTATTAGAACAAGGGCAAATTATCGAACGAGGTAGACACGAGCAGTTGCTTGCCAAGCAAGGGCTTTACGCTGAGTTGTATCAACGCCAATTTTCAGAGTGAGCGTTCACCCCTATAAAGCGCTAAGCGAGTTCCCGCTATAAGTAGAGCAAATAACCACCACTGAATTGCGTACGCCAGATGAGGTCCCGTTCCTGGGGGTGTAAGCGGTGTGATTTGTAGATTTCCCAACGCATTACCACCAGATTCTCTATTTAGCTTGAGATATGCAAAGAAGGTTTCTCCTGAATAAATCTTTTGTAGAGATGGTTCGTCAATTCTCCCGATGCGAGGGGCGGGCAGCGCAAAGAAGACTCCCTTGGACTCCGCTGCATCATCATATTTTTTTAAGATACCCGCGATAGCGAGGTTGCCGGAAGGGGGTTCGGGAATCGAGATATCCGTAGCGGCACTTTTATTTGTTTCGATCCATCCTCGATCCACCCAGATAGGAGGGATCTCCTCATCAGTGGGAATGAAAAGCGAGAGTACTTCTAATCCGTACCTCTCTTGAAAGTAATGTCCACGAAATAGCGTCTGTGCTTTTTTATCGTAACTTCCCGTGATGGTTACTTTCATCCAAGGACGTGCAGATTTTTGATTCTCGTTAGTAAGTGAAATTGGTTTCTCGTCAAGCGCCGAGTTAATTTCTGCAGTCAGTTGATGTCGAAATTCATATCTATCAAATTGCCAAAATCCAAGACGTACGCAGAGTGCGATTGCTACCAAGCAGGCAAGAGTGAAAAGAAGCGAGCTAGTTCGACTCTTCCGTGCCATGCTTAATACTAGTAATAGGCGTTCCGTTCGAGCCACCAATTGCTCGCCTGTTGAATCGACTGAGCGACTCAGGGCGCGTGATCGTCTCTCGTCCCGCATTTGCAACAATTACTGCAATGTAGGGGACGACTACTGCTCCAGCTAAGGTGAACCAACGCCATGGGTTTGGCAGAAATATCGTGGCGATAAAACAAGCAGTTCGGAACATCATCGAGTAGAAGTATCGAATCTGTCGAGCTCTTTGATCAACAGTTAACGAGGGCTGGGCATCGGTAATTGAGTGAATCTCACCGTCGCGCTTAGCCATACCGCTACGGTAGAGAGAATTCCCGCTCTTCGCATTATTTAGCGATAGACGAGCAAAATCCGAGCAATATCCGAGCAATGTCGGGTGGTGTTTATCGCCGAATAGCGCCTTGATACGCGCCAGTAGCCGAATTTGGAGATACCTTTTCCCTTGTGGGAGAGAGAGAGCACGAGCCCAGAGTTGTCTTCATCACAGGTGGCAACCGTGGCATTGGAGCGGCTATCGCCGAGCGGTTCGCCAAAGCTGGAGATCGGGTCGTCGTAGGTCATCGAACGAGCAACCCACCAGATTTTTCAGCGCGCATAGCATCTATCAATGTGGATGTGCGCGACTCCGCGACGTTGGATGAAGCATTTGCGATGATTGAAGGTGCGCTCGGTCCGGTGGAGGTACTCGTTGCCAATGCAGGCATCACTCGCGACAATTTAATACTTCGCATGAGCGACGAAGATTTTGATGAGGTAAGCGCAACTAATTTCGGCGGAGCATTCAAAACGGTTAAGCGAGCAGCAAAAGGAATGCTTAAACTTAAGCGGGGCAGAATCATTTTTATTGGATCAGTCGTGGGCTTATTAGGTAGCGCCGGACAAAGTAATTATGCAGCAACCAAATCTGCACTGGTGGGACTTGCCCGATCACTTGCACGGGAGCTTGGGTCACGCAGCATTACGGCAAATGTCATTGCTCCGGGTTTTGTTGAAACAGATATGACTGATGCCCTCTCACAAGAGCGAAAGAATGAAATCGCCGCAGCGATACCACTAGGACGATTTGCAACTGCTCAAGAGGTCGCTGAAGTTGCTTTCTTTCTGGCATCAAATAACGCAAGTTACATCTCCGGCGCAGTTATCCCGGTAGATGGTGGATTGGGAATGGGGCATTGATGACGACGCGACAGGGATTAGTTCAAGGAAAATGTTTTCTGGTGACTGGCGTACTCACCGATCAATCAATTGCTTTTCATATCGCTCGATTAATTCAAGAGGAAGGTGGCGAGGTAATTCTCTCGTCATTTGGCAGAGCGATGAGCATTACGCAACGGATTGCTGGAAGATTGCCGCGAGTCGCTCCGGTTATTGAACTAGACGTGACGAACAAGGCGCATCTTGATGGTCTCAAAGGAGCAATCAGTCAGCACCATCAAAAACTTGATGGCGTAGTGCACTCGATTGGATTTGCACCGGAAAGTGCACTCGGTGGCAACTTTCTGCACACCTCCTGGGATGATGTCGCTATCGCACTGCATGTCTCCGCATATTCGCTGGCCTCTTTGACAATGGCAACGAAAGATTTAATGAGTTCGGGTGGTTCGGTGGTAGGAATGGATTTCGATGCAACAGTTGCTTGGCCACAATATGACTGGATGGGCGTGGCGAAAGCTGCACTGGAATCAGCAACGCGATATCTGGCGCGCGATCTCGGTAAGGAAAATATCCGAGTGAATTTAATTGCGGCCGGGCCAATTAAGACTATGGCTGCAAAGTCGATACCAGGTTTCGCAGAGTTTGAAGAGGTCTGGAACGCCAGAGCCCCTTTGCACTGGGATATTTCTGATCCAGTGCCGGCAGCGAAGGGGGCGGTAGCTCTCCTCTCGGATTGGTTCCCAAAGACCACTGGCGAGATCATCCATGTGGATGGCGGCGTACACGCAGTAGGGGCTTAAAAGCGCAGATTCTCGGGTAATCGGGGGATTGGCGCCCCTCCGCTGCCCTGCGCTACCCTTAAACCCTCCTTGAGCAATCAAGGAAGCGCAAAGAGGAGCCAACGCTCCCACCTCTAGCCCGCACCAGGGCTCTTCGAGGTCCACGTCCGGCTTCACCATCATGAGTGGGGCAGGTTTGGGACGGTTTCTCCTTGCGAAGCAATGTCATAGGTAATTCGACGAACGACGAACTACTCATAAGGAGAACACATCAGCGCAGAACCTCGCATCAATGATCTCATTCGCGTTCCAGAAGTCCGATTAATCGGACCTAATGGTGAGCAGATTGGGGTAGTTGCAATCGATCAAGCAATTCGCATGGCAGAAGAAGTTGGTCTTGACCTAGTAGAAATTGCTCCCGATGCACAACCACCAGTTTGCAAAGTGATGGATTTCGGAAAGTACAAATACGAAATCGCTCAAAAAGCGCGGCTAGCTCGGAAAAACCAGACACATGTCGTGGTCAAAGAGATGAAGATGCGCCCAAAGATCGATACCCACGATTACGAGACAAAGAAAGCTCACATCGAACGGTTCCTTCTCGGCGGAGACAAGGTCAAAGTAACGATGATGTTCCGAGGCAGGGAGCAGGCCCGTCCTGATACTGGCTTCAGAGTTTTGCAGAAACTCTCCGAAGACGTTGCTGCAATTGCCACTGTTGAGTTTGCACCCAAACTTGATGGAAGAAATATGGTCATGGTCCTCGCGCCCACAAAGCGCAAGGGCTCAAACTGAAGAACTAAACCAGATAACACGAAGTGAGGAAGCTATGCCAAAGATGAAGACGCACAGCGGCGCAAAGAAGCGCTTCAAGCTGACCGGAAGCGGAAAAATCAAACGCGAGCGAGCCGGAAAGCGCCATCTACTAGAGGGCAAATCTTCTCGTCGCACCCGTCGCCTATCGGGAGATGTAGTCGCCAATGAAGCGACAAGCAATACGGCAAAACGCCTACTTGGTTTGAAGTAAAGGAGAGCAACAATGGCAAGAGTTAAACGCGGTGTTCATGCCGCAAAGAAGCGTCGAACCACACTTGAGCGGGCGAGCGGATATACCGGCCAACGCTCAAGGCTCTTCTCACGAGCAAAAGAGCAAGTTACCCACTCAATGGTTTATGCGTTTAATGATCGTAAAGATAAGAAGGGTCAGTTCCGACGCCTTTGGATCACACGCATCAATGCGGCAGCGCGTGCAAACAACATGACGTACAACCGCTTTATGCAAGGGTTAAAGGTTGCAGGAATCGATGTCGATCGTCGCGTTCTTGCCGACATGGCAGTGAACGATCCAGCAGCATTTACCGCACTCGTTGAGGTAGCGCGAAAGAACGTTGTCCTCTCCTAACGAAGTTATTAAGAGCCTTCATTCGAGCCACGTTGCTCGCGTGAAGGCTCTTCATGCATCTAAGGGGCGAAAAGCGGCGAAACAATTTATTGCTGAAGGCCCAGCTGCGCTCGAAGCGGCGCTCAGATCGAAGAGATTTCCTATTGTCAACCTGTATGTAACGGAAACTGGTGCCGAGCTTTTATCTCAATCGGCGCAATCAACTCAATTGACTCAATCGATACTGGCGAAAGCGGTTTATCTCTCTGAAAAAGTTATGGCATCAATTTCAACCGTCGAATCTGCTCAAGGTGTTCTGGCAATCTGTTCCAGCGAAGAACGACTAAACGAAGAAGAGATTTATAAGAAGAACGCGCTTCCACTTATATATTGTTTTGAAGTCAACGATCCGGGGAATTTGGGCACAATAATTCGAACTGCCGATGCGCTTGGGGCTGCCGGTGTTTTGTTATCTCCGGGGAGCGCGGATCCATTTTCTCCAAAAGTGGTGCGAGCCACTGCCGGATCTTTATGGCATATACCGCTGGTGCGTGAGGTTGATATTGCACGTGCGATCGAAGAATCCCGAGCGCATGGACGAAAGATTTATGCCACCGATGGCCAAGGCGCGAAAACCCTGCCCGAAGTTAGCGGCGAAGACGCGCTGTGGATATTTGGCAATGAAGCTCGAGGCTTAACGAGTGAGATCACTGCACTTGCCGATGAAGTCGTCTCGATTCCAATGCGCGGACGGGCCGAAAGTCTAAATTTGGCGACCGCCGTGGCAATCACCCTCTTCCACGCCAATTCTTAATCGAACGCTAGAATTCCGTAATGCCCGAGAATCTTCGACAACTCATAGCGACGGCGCAAAGCGCTTTTGCTGATGCTCAGGATCTCGTTCAATTTAAGAGCGCTCGCTTGGCGCACCTGGGCGATAAATCACCAATTGCTCTGGCTAACCGCGAACTTGGCTCGCTCCCTCCAGCAGAGAGAGCAACGCGTGGTCAAGAAATTAATGCGGTCAAAAATGAGATTACTGCGCTAGCCCTTGCGCGAGAGAGCGAATTAACTCGCTTGCGTGATGAACGAATATTGATCGAAGAGCGGGTAGATGTAACCCTCCCTACGAGAGTAACCCAGCGAGGCGGACTCCACCCTTTAACTATTCTGCGTGATGACATATCTGATTTATTTATCGGGCTCGGGTACGAAGTAGCTGAAGGTCCAGAGTTGGAATCAGAGTGGCTCAATTTTGATGCCTTAAATATCCCCGCAGATCATCCAGCCCGGACGATGCAGGACACATTCTTCATTGAACCTTTATCTTCAAGATTAGTTTTGCGTACCCATACTTCGCCTGTACAAATTAGAACAATGTTAGATCGCACTCCGCCGATTTACGTTATTTGCCCGGGGCGAACCTTCCGTTCGGATGAACTTGATGCCACACATACACCGGTTTTCAATCAGGTAGAGGGATTGGTCATTGATAAAGGAATTACGATGGCTCACCTCAAGGGCACGCTCGACCACTTTGCCACTTCAATGTTTGGCGAGGGAATCACAACGCGTCTTCGTCCTTCTTTCTTTCCTTTTACTGAACCGAGCGCTGAAGTAGATATTCGCTGTTTTGTCTGTCGAGGTGAATTAGAAGAGTGTCGAACATGTAAAGGTGAAGGCTGGGTTGAATGGGGCGGTTGCGGCATGGTCAACCCTAAAGTGCTCATCGCGTGCGGAGTAGATACAGCGCAATACTCAGGCTTCGCATTTGGAATGGGATTAGAACGAACATTGATGTTTCGACATGGAATTACTGATATGCGTGAAATTGTCGAGGGCGATATTCGCTTTACTACACAATTTGGAGTTGGGCGATGAAAGTTCCTCTCTCGTGGGTTCGCGAATTTGTTCCACTTCCTCCTGATGTTCAATCACAGGTGATTGTGGACCGTTTGGTTGGTCTAGGTTTTGAAGTAGAAGGCGTGCAGGATCTTCGTAAGGAGATACATGGCCCCATTCACATTGCAGAAGTTCTTGAAATCGAAGAAATCAAAGGTCAGAAGAAGCCGATTCGTTATGTGAAAGTTGCTGCTCAAGATGAGCGATACGTTATTTGCGGTGCACAAAACTTCAAAGTAGGAGATCTGGTGGTGCTAGCTCTACCCGGTGCGCTCCTTCCTGGAAATTTCGCAATCTCAGCGCGCGAAACGTACGGAAAAACCAGCAATGGCATGATTTGCAGCGCCCGTGAACTTGGAATGGGTGAGGATCACTCGGGAATCATCGTGCTTGACCCCTCACATCATGGCGTCGCTCGAGGCGCTGATGCGGTTTCTTTATTAAATCTCGATGACGTGATTTTAGATATCTCGGTTAATCCTGACCGCGGCTATGCCATGTCCATTAGAGGAATTGCTCGCGAAATCGCT
>JACCED011616840.1_pt1 | contig 13348 bp, 11 predicted proteins | sample 7455021 | NCBI WGS metagenome assembly JACCED01 (sample SAMN15323456, study PRJNA562643) | freshwater metagenome | isolation source: river surface water | place: USA:Blue River Watershed | collected 2017-08-19 | reverse complement strand
TCAAGCTGCCCTTTTGGGCCACCGCGACAAAGGTCTCGAACGCCTTGAGTTTGTCCATGGCGGGGATTATCGCTTTCTTGTCCGATGTCAGAAAAATCGAGGGGCGAGGCGCTACCATGGACGGTGATTTGGTTTTATTTGGAAGGAAACTCACATGTCGATACAAACCGTCGGAATCGTGGGCGCTGGCACCATGGGCAACGGCATTGCCCAAGCCTGTGCCGTGGCCGGTCTCAAAGCCGTGATGGTCGATATTTCAGACGCCGCCGTGAGCAAAGGCTTGGCCACCATCGGCAAAAGCCTGGACCGCCTGGTGAGCAAGGAAAAAATCAGCGAGGCCGACAAAGCGTCTGCCTTGGCCCGTGTGCAAGGCAGCACCCGTTACGAAGACCTGCAACAAGCCGATCTGGTGATCGAGGCCGCCACCGAAAACCACCCGGTCAAGATCAAAATCGTGCAACAACTGGATCAGATGCTCGGGGCCGACGTGATCTTGGCCTCGAACACCTCATCGATTTCCATCACCCAGTTGGCCGCCGTTACCCAGCGTCCCGATCGCTTCATCGGCATGCACTTTTTCAACCCGGTGCCCATGATGGCCCTGGTCGAAATCATTCGCGGCCTGCAAACCAGCGACGCCACCCATGCCGCCGTGCATGACCTGGCCCAAAGGCTGGGCAAATCGCCTATCACGGTCAAGAATGCACCGGGCTTCGTGGTCAACCGGATTTTGGTGCCCATGATCAACGAGGCGTTTTTTGTCCTGGCCGAAGGCTTGGCCACCCCGGAAGACATCGACGCCGGCATGCGCCTGGGATGCAACCACCCGATCGGCCCCCTGGCGCTGGCCGACATGATCGGCCTGGACGTGTGCCTGGCGGTGATGGAGGTCTACCTGGCGCAGTTTGGCGACAGCAAATACCGACCCTGCCCCTTGCTCAAGGAAATGGTGGCCGCAGGCCGCTTGGGCCGCAAAACCGGCCAGGGCGTGTACCACTACGCCTGATCCTGGGGCTACAGCCCGGCGCAGACCGGGCGCCCCTCGGCCCATCCCCAGACTGAAGGAGACGCACATGAGCCAGAACATTTACGAGCAAGGGCTGGACAAAAACGCCGCCAATTTTGTGGCGCTGTCCCCGCTGAGTTTTTTAGAACGCAGTGCGGCCGTGTTTCCCGATCGGATCGCGATCATTTACGGAGAGCGACGACAAACTTGGCGTGAAACCCAGGCGCGTTGCCGCCGCCTGGCCAGCGCCTTGCAACGCCAAGGAGTAGGCCGAGGCGATACCGTGGCGGCCATGTTGCCCAACGTGCCCGCCATGTTCGAGGCCCACTTTGGCGTGCCCATGACCGGGGCCGTGCTCAACACCTTGAACACCCGTCTGGACGCCGAGGCGATCGCCTTCATGTTGCAACACGGGCAAGCCAAGGTGTTGCTCACCGACCGCGAGTTTGCCCCGGTGATCCAAGCCGCCTTGGGCCTACTGGACCAGCAAGAGGTGTTGGTGATCGAGGTCGAAGACGACAGCGCCCCACCGGGGCAGGCGCTGGGCCGCATCAGCTACGAAGCATTTTTGGCCCAAGGGGACCCTGGCTTTGCCTGGCAACTGCCGCCTGACGAATGGGATGCGATTGCGCTCAACTACACCAGCGGCACCACCGGCAACCCCAAAGGGGTGGTCACGCACCACCGAGGCGCTTACCTCAATGCCACCAGCAATGTGGTGACCTGGGGCATGCCGCCGCACGCGGTCTACCTGTGGACCTTGCCCATGTTCCACTGCAACGGTTGGTGCTTCCCCTGGACGATGGCGCTCAATGCCGGCACCAGCGTGTGCCTGCGCCGGGTCGATCCCGCCGTGATCTTTCCCCTTATCCGCGAGCATCACATCACCCACATGTGCGGTGCGCCCATCGTCTACAGCATGCTGATTCACGCGCCAGCCGAGTTGCGTGAAGGCATCCACCACACCGTCCAGGGCTTGATCGCGGGGGCCGCCCCGCCAGCCGCCGTGATCGAGGGCTGCGAAAAAGCAGGCATCGACCTGACCCATGTCTATGGGCTGACCGAGGTCTATGGCCCGGCGGCCGTGTGCGCCAAACAACCTGAGTGGGCCGCATTGGATTTGGCCGAGCGTGCCGCGCTCAATGGTCGCCAGGGGGTGGCCTATCCCCTGCAAGAAGCCGTGCGTGTGCTCGACCCTGAAACCCTGCAACCGGTGCCCGCCGACGGCGAGACCATGGGCGAGATTTTCTTTCGGGGCAACATCGTCATGAAAGGCTATCTGAAAAACCCACAGGCCACCGCCGAAGCGTTTGCAGGGGGCTGGTTTCACACCGGCGACTTGGCGGTGACTCACCCCGACGGTTACATCAAGATCAAAGACCGCAGCAAAGACATCATCATCTCCGGCGGTGAAAACATCTCCTCGCTGGAGGTTGAAGACGCGCTGTGCCGCCACCCGGCGGTGATGTTGGCCGCCGTGGTCGCTCAGCCCGATGCCAAGTGGGGTGAGGTGCCCTGCGCCTTTGTCGAACTCAAACCCGGTGCCCAGGCCGAGCAAACCGATTTGCTGGATCACTGCCGAGGCCTGTTGGCTCGCTTCAAAGTACCCAAGAAAGTGGTGTTCGGCGAACTGCCTAAAACATCGACCGGCAAGATCCAAAAATTCATGTTGCGCGAACAAGTGAAATCGGCCAGCGCGATCGAATAGAGGGGACCATCATGAAGTGGGCTTTGTTGTCCGATGTCCACGCCAACCTCGCCGCTTGGCAGGCTTGCGTGGCCCATGCAAGCGCCCAAGGGGTCACGCACTGGGCGGTGCTGGGGGACCTGGTCGGCTACGGCCCTCAGCCAGCAGCGGTCGTCGATGAAATCAAACGCCTGCAAGACCGCACCGGGGCGGTGGTGCTGCGCGGCAACCACGAGGAGCTGGCTTTGCTCGGTGTCTCGGGCGAGAGCATGGGCGCGATGACCGCGCAATGGACCCGCGCGCAACTCAGCCCGGCGCAACGCGATTGGCTGGCTCAACTGGCACTCACCCATATCGGCGGCCCCTTGATGCTGGTTCATGCCAGCGCCGATCAGCCGGATCGTTGGCATTACGTGGAAGACACCCGCACGGCCGGGCGTAGCCTGGACGCGGCCTGCGCCCTATCGCCCGAGGTGCGCTACGTCATGGGCGGACACGTCCATCACCCCACCTTGTACTTTCGTGGGCAAGGGCAGCAGATGATGCCCTTCAAACCCACCCCTGGCGTCGCCATCCCGGTGCCCGCCCATCGCCACTGGTTGGCAACCATCGGCTCGGTCGGTCAACCGCGCGACGGTGACCCCCGTGCCGCTTACGTCACGCTGGACCTGATGCGCCAGCAGCTGTGTTTTCACCGCGTCTCGTACGACCACCTGGCCACCGCACGCGAGATCCGTCGCCTGGGTCTGCCCGACGCGCTGGCCACCCGTTTAGAGAAAGGCCGCTGAACCACATGAAACTGATGTCCCCCTCTACCTTGGTCGATGGCTTTGTCATTGGCGAATGCCTGCACGCGGGCGGGATGGCGCACATCTACTCGGTCCACCATCAGGGTGGGATCGAATCGCCCTTTCCCATGGTGATGAAAGTCCCGCGCATGACCGCCGGCGATGGGGCCGAGAACATCGTCGGCTTTGAAGTCGAGCATCTCATCTTGCAACATGTGCATGGGCCGCACGTGCCACGTTTTGTGGCCGCTGGAGATATGACGCGCCTGCCCTATTTGGTCATGGAGCATGTGCCGGGTCAAAGCTTGCAACAGTGGCTGGACGCTCGGGGGTCAGGCGCGGTCAGCACCCCATTTGAAGAAGTGGCGGCGATCGGCGCGGCCATGGCCCAAGCGGTGCATAGCTTGCACCGTCAAAACGTCTGTCACCACGACCTCAAACCCGCCAATGTGTTGTTGCGCCCCGACGGCCGTGCGGTGTTGCTCGATTTTGGCTTGTCGATGCACGCCCACTTCCCTGACCTGCTGGCCGAAGAAATGCGCAAAGCGATTGGTACACCTGCGTGGATCGCCCCCGAGCAAGTGGTGGGCACCCGCGGCGACCCGCGCAGCGATGTGTTTGCCTTGGGGGTCATGCTGTACGAGTTGCTCACCGGCGAATTGCCTTTTGGCAATCCCCAAACCGATGGGGGCATGCGCCAACGCCTGTGGATGCGACCCAAACCGCCGCGCGCCTTGCGCCCCGACACCCCACCCTGGTTGCAAGAGGTGGTGTTGCGTTGCCTCTTGCCTCAAGCCGAGGAGCGTTACCCATCGGCTGCCCACTTGGCTTTTGACCTGCGACACCCCGATCAGGTGCGCCTGAGCCATTTGTCCGAGATCACCGCCGGCTGGGGGTTTTGGAAAACCCTCAGGCGCTGGGTCAAGGCCGCCGGCATGGAATACCGACCCAGCCCCCTGCCCGCCCAACGGCAAATTGAACGCGTGCCGATCGTGATGGTGGCCCTGCCTCATGCCGACGTGTCCGAGGACATCGTGTATTCGATGCGCTTGCAAACCGAACGGGCGCTGGGTCACCTGCCAGGGGCACGATTGGCGGTGGTCACCGTGGTCTCGGGTTCAGAGATGGCCGACGGTGGCGCGAACAGTGAAACGGGACAACAACTGACCCATTTGGTGCGATTGCAAAAGTGGGCCGAGCCCTTGGACAGGGACGGGCATCAGGCCTCGTTTCATGTGCTGGAGTCGGGTGATGTGGCCCAAGCGTTGCTTCGCTACGCACAAGCCAACGAGGTCAGCATGATCATCCTGGGGGCCGCCACCCACGGCCTGCAAATGCAACGCTGGGTGGCAACGGTACCGATCAAGGTGGCGATGCAGGCCCCCTGCACCGTCATGCTGGTTAAAGGCGAATTGCCCTTCTCGGGCTTGGCCGAGTTGGCCGACCCCACCGAAGCCGATCAGTCGGCGTAAACGCCAGCGGCCTTGATGATCGGGCCCCACTTGTCGATCTCGGCCTGAACAAATTTGCGGTGCTCGGCCGGTTCGATGCGTTTGTCGGTGACGACCACCGCCCCCAGGGCCTGTTGCTTTTTGATGAACTCTGTGTCTTTCAGGGCCGCTTTGAGGGCGTTACTGATCTTGGCCAACACATCGGCAGGCGTGCCTTTGGGGGCATACAGGCCGTGCCAAATGGTCACTTCAAAACCCTTGAGGCCGCTCTCGTCGAGCGTAGGCAAATCCTTCAGCGAAGGGGTGGTCAGGCGCTTGGGCGTGGTGACGGCAAAGGCCTTGATGGTCTTGGCCTCGATCTGCGAGGTGGTGTTGGTCGTCTGGTCACACATCAGGTCGATCTGCCCGCCCACCAGGTCGTTCATGGCAGGGGCGGTGCCCTTGTAAGGCACCGTGGTCATGTCGGTCTTGAGGGCACTCTGGAACAAGAGCCCACACAGATGCGAAGCAGCGCCCAAACCCGCATTGCCCAAGTTGATCTTGCCCTTGTTCGCCGCGACCCAGGCCTGCAACTCTTTAAAGTTGTTGGCCGGCAAGGTGTTGCGACCAATCAGGGTCATGGGCACGTCGTTGACCATGCCCAGGTACTCAAAATCGCCCATGGTGTCATAGGGCAATTTGCGATAGAGCGCCGGCGAAGTGGCCATGCCAATGTGATGCAAAAACAAGGTGTGGCCGTCGGGAGCCGAGCGGGCGGCCTTGGCGGCCCCCAGGGTGCCACCAGCACCGCCCACGTTGTCGATCACCACAGTTAAGGCGCCCAGCGGCTTGCGCATGGCTTCGGCCAGATCACGTGCCACGCGGTCGGTGGGACCGCCGGCGGCAAAGGGCACCACGATGGTGACGGGTTTGTCTTTGTTGGGGTAGTCAGCTGACCAGGTCGAAAAGGGAAGCAAGGCTGTCGCCAATGCCAGTGCGAAAAGTCGTTTCATGCGGTTCTCCAAGTGATCCGTAAAGCCAAAATGGATTCTCTCCCCTGCCAGCCCCGGCGCGCATGGGGGACAACCACAAGGCTTGATGCAGGTCAAAAGGGGAGGTCGCCGCGATCCAGCTCACTGGTAACTGCGGGCGTCCTCGATCACCTTGCCGTCGTTGGGCAAACTGCCTGGCGACACGATCTGAACCTCGGCACGCAGCTTGGTGACATCGCGCACCGCTTCGGCGATGCGTTGCAACAAGCCATCGGCGTGAGTACCCACTTCCACGCAAAAAGCCATTTGATCGTTGGCCATCTCGCCGCTGACCACGAGCCGTGCTTTCAGGACCTCGGGAAAGCGCTTGGCCACTTGATCGACCTGACCGGGGTGCACGAACATGCCGCGCACCTTGGTGGTTTGGTCGGCGCGGCCCATCCAGCCCTTGATTCGGGTGTTGGTACGCCCACTGGGGCACTGGCCCGGCAAAACGGCGGTCAAGTCACCCGTGCCAAAGCGGATCAGAGGGTAGTCAGGGTTGAGCGTGGTCACGACCAATTCGCCGACCTCGCCCTCGGCCACGGGGTCACCCGTGCCAGGACGGACGATCTCGATGATGACCCCTTCGTCCACCACCATGCCTTGGCGTGAGGGGGTTTCATAGGCCACCAAACCCAGGTCGGCGGTGGCGTAGCACTGGTACGCGACGATGCCACGCTCGGCCAACCAGTCGCGCAAGCTCGGCGGGAAGGCTTCGCCACTGACCAATGCTTTTTGCATGCTGCGGATATCGGCACCCGTCTCTTGCGCCTTTTCCACCAAGATGCGCAAAAAGCTGGGCGTACCCGCATATGCATCAGGTCGCAGATCGGCAATGGCGGCGAGTTGTTGCTCGGTTTGGCCTGTACCGGCCGGAAACACCGTACAGCCCAAAGCCAAAGCACCCGACTCCATGATGAAGGCACCCGGGGTCATGTGATAACTGAAGCTGTTGTGCACCAAGTCACCGGCCCTAAAGCCAGCGGCTGCCATGGCACGGGCACTGCGCCAGTAATCGGGGCGCGCGCCATCGGGTTCATAGATGGGCCCCGGAGAGGCAAAAATACGCGCCATTTGGGGGCCGCGCACGAGGGCAGAAAAGCCACCGAAAGAGTCGGCAGGGCGAGCGGCCTTTTGCAAGGCCAACAACTCGTGTTTGCGGGTCACAGGCAACTGGGCCAGCGCGGCTCGGTTGCTCACCCCAGAAGCATCCACGCCTTGCAGGATGCGGGCGAATGCCGACGTGTGCTGTTGGGCATGGGCGATCAGGGCAGGCAATGCCGCCATTTGGTCGGCTTCGCGCTGTTGGGGGCTGCGGGTTTCGAGGGCGTCGAAAGGGGCGGTCATGGCAGTAGGGGAAAAAGTGAAGGGGTCAAGCCAACCAACGCTTGCGGCGTTTGTAACTCTTGACGTCTTTGAAACTCTTGCGCTCACCGCCGCCCACACCCAGGTAAAACTCTTTGACGTCTTCGTTGTTGCGCAAATCAATGGCGGCCCCATCCATCACGATGCGGCCCGACTCCATGATGTAGCCGTAGTCGGCGTACTTGAGCGCCATGTTGGTGTTTTGCTCGGCCAACAAAAAGGTAACTTTTTCTTTGGCGTTAAGGTCTTTGACGATCTCAAACACTTCTTCGACGATTTGTGGAGCCAACCCCATCGAGGGTTCGTCGAGCAAGACCATATTGGGGTTGGCCATCAAGGCGCGGCCAATCGCACACATCTGTTGCTCGCCACCAGAGGTGTAAGCAGCCTGCGAGGTGCGCCGGGTTTTCAGGCGCGGAAAATAGTTGTAGACCTTTTCCAGATTGGCCTCGATTTCACCCTTGTCCTTGCGGGTGTAGCTACCCGTGAGAAGGTTTTCTTCAATCGTCAGGTGGGCAAAGCAGTGACGCCCTTCCATGACCTGCACCACCCCCCGCTGAACCAACTCGGCGGGCGATAGGTTTTCAATGCGCTCGCCACGAAATTCGATAGAACCCTTGGTGACTTCGCCTCGCTCGCCTTTGAGCAGGTTGGAAATGGCCCGCAGGGTCGTGGTCTTGCCTGCGCCATTGCCACCCAAAATGGCAACGATGCTTCCTTCGGCGACTTGCAACGACACACCCTTGAGCACCAAGATCACGTGGTTGTAGATGACTTCAATGCCGTTGACGTTCAAAACTATGGGCTGGCTCATGATGTGCTTCTCAAATCGATTGGATCGGGTGACCAAGGCCCTGTCCCCAGACGCCTGGGGACAGGGCCAGGGGTCGATCAGGACTGACAGTCTTGGGGGCTACGACGCTGGATTTTCTTTTCTGCAGCGTATTTGTCAGCCGCAGCTTTAACCATCGGCTTGATGATTTGCTCGTCTGCTTGGTACCAATCACTGGTGAATTGCCACTGTTTACCATCCCAAGTATGAATGCGGGCCCAATTCGCACCCACGTGGTCTTGGCAACTGGTGGAGATCGGTCGCATAACGCCTTTGAAGCCCAGCGCATCCAGCTTCGCTTGGGTCAAGTCCAGATTTTCCAGACCCCAACGCACCTGCTCACCTGTCATGACTTTGCCTTTGCCAAAGCGTTCTTGGGCACGGCGAACACCCTCAACACCAAACATGGCACTGATGGCGCCGCGAACGTACAGCACCGAGCCCACCTCTTCCTTGGGGCCTGTACCTTGACCTTTGGCATGCAGTTTTTCTAAAATTTCCTTGACAAATGCGGCCCCTGGTTCGGCACCGTGTTGCATCGTGATGGCGTTATAACCTTTGGCACCCTCGCCAATGTCTTTGACATCGGGCTCTGCGCCAGCCCACCAAACACCGTAGATTTTTTCACGGGGGTAACCCGTGGCCTGAGCCTCTTTAATCAGGGTGGAATTCATGACGCCCCAGCCCCAGTTGACCACGTAATCAGGTCGATCACGGCGAATTTGCAACCAGGTGGATTTTTGTTCAACACCTGGGTGAGTCACTGGCAACAGGGTCAGCTTGAAGCCATGCATGGACGCACGCTCTTGCAAAATAGGGATGGCCTCTTTACCGAACGGGCTGTCATGGTAGACCAAGGCAATGTGTTTGCCCTTTAGTTTGTCGGGGCCGCCCTCTTTTTTGGCGATGTCTTGCACAATCACATCACCCGCCATCCAGTAGGTGCCGGCAATCGGGAAATTCCACTTGAACACACCGCCGTCCTGTGATTCAGATCGGCCATAGCCCGCCGTGACCAGAGGAATTTTATCGATCGGCGCTTTTTCTGTCAGCGCAAACGTGATGCCAGTTGAAAGAGGTTGGAACACGGTGGCGCCGCCGTTCTTACCCTTGAGTCGCTCATAGCACTCAACCCCACGGTCGGTCGCATAGCCGGTTTCGCACTCTTCGAAAGAAATTTTGACGCCATTGATGCCGCCACGTGCATTGACCAATTTGAGGTAGTCAACATAGCCGTTGGCAAAAGGAACGCCGTTGGGAGCATATGCCCCCGTCCGATACACCAATGCAGGGAAAAATTGCTCTTTGGCTTGCGCTTGCGCAACAGTTGGCGCCAATGCGCTGACCAGGCCAGCGAAAACCACCGATGTGGCGAGAGCGAGTTGACGTAGCTTCATGGATGCCTCCTTAGATTTGGGTTGAAGCGGTTGGAAATTCAATGGGGAAAGGGCCACAGGCGCAGTTTTTGTTTCGCCACGGACCACAATTTGGCCAAGCCATGCGGCTCAACGATCAAGAACCAGACAATCAGCGCACCAAAGATCATGAACTCGGCGTGAGATACCGTGGCAGTTGAGATGACCAGTCCGAACAGATCGCCCAAGGCGGGTAAAAACTGGTTAAGGAAAATCGGCAAAATCACAATAAAAGCCGCACCGAAAAAGCTACCCATGATCGAACCCATTCCACCGATGATGACCATGAATAGCAACTGAAAAGATCGGTCGATGGAAAACGCTGCGGGCTCCCACGAACCCAAGTGGATGAAACCCCATAGCGCGCCCGCCACGCCGACAATGAATGAGCTGACAGCAAAGGCCGACAACTTGGCATACATGGGTCGGATGCCAATCACTGCGGCAGCCACATCCATGTCACGGATGGCCATCCATTCGCGCCCAATGGCGCTGCGAACCATGTTTTTTGCCAGCAAGCCAAAAACAGCGAGAAAGGCCAGACAAAACATGTACTTCTCAGCTGGCGTATCAATCAACCAACCCAACACGGAAAGGTCAGACACCGACACAGAGCCCGATGCATTGTTGTTTGTGAACCAGTCAATGCGCAAAAAGGCCCAGTCACAAAAGAATTGGGCCGCCAACGTGGCTACAGCCAAATACAAACCCTTGACGCGCAAGCTGGGAATGCCGAAAAAGATGCCCACCAATGTCGCAAAAAAACCGCCACTGAGAATAGCCAAAATCAAAGGCATGCCATCGATGCGAATGTAGGTGTTGTAAGCCATGTAAGCACCGACAGCCATGAAGGCACCCGAGCCCAGTGAGATCTGACCACAGTAACCCACCAAGATGTTGACCCCTAATGCAGCCAAAGAGAGGATTAGAAAAGGGATCAAAATCGCACGGTAAATGTACTCGTCGACCAATAAAGGCACACCAATCGCGGCAAACGCAATGATGACCAAAATGGCCCAGCGATCCTGCGCAATGGGGAAAATTTGCTGGTCCTCGCTGTAAGAAATCTTGAATTGACCATTTTCTCTGTAAAACATGATGCTAGTTCCTTACACGCGATCGATGATTTTTTCGCCAAACAAACCTTGGGGCCTGAACAGCAAAAAGACGAGAGCCAACATGTATGCAAACCAGATCTCGATCCCCCCCCCTACCAAGGGGCCAATGTAGACCTCTGAGAGTTTTTCGCCCACGCCAATGATCAAACCGCCGATGATGGCCCCAGGCACAGAGGTCAGCCCCCCCAAAATGATGACCGGCAAAGCACGCAATGCCACCGTGGTCAAAGAGAACTGCACACCCAACTTCGATCCCCAGATGATGCCGGCAACCAAAGCCGTGATACCAGCAACGCACCAAACAATGACCCAGATCCTATTGAGTGGAATCCCGATGGACTGGGCTGCCTGATGGTCATCTGCGACCGCACGCAAAGCACGCCCAGTTCCAGTTTTCTGAAAAAAGATGGACAAGGCGGTGACCAGAAGTGCCGCTATCACGGCGGCAACCACATCCTCTTGATTGATCAGCACGCCCCCTTCAAATAAGCCATTGAGAACGAAAATGGGATCTTTGGGCATGCCTACATCAATTTTATAAATGTCACTGCCAAAGAGCGTTTGTCCAAAACCCTCGATGAAATAGGTGATCCCAAGAGTGGCCATAAGCAAAGTCACGCCTTCTTGGTTGACCAGATGACGCAAAACCAATTTTTCTACTGCCCACGCCAGCAAGAACATGAAGATGGCGGCGAGTGAAAAAGCAATCAGGTTGGCAAGGAACTTGCTGTCGAGCCCAAGCCACTGAGGGATCCATTCAGAAAAGCGCGCCATCGCCAAAGCGGCCACCAAAACCATCGCCCCCTGGGCAAAGTTAAACACCCCAGACGCCTTGAAAATCAGCACGAAGCCCAAGGCGACCAGCGAATAGAGCATGCCAGCCATCAGCCCGCCCATCAGAGTTTCTAAAAAGAATGCCATGTCGATGCTTCCTGCTTAGTGCGATGTGCCCAAATAGGCACTGATCACTTCTTCGTTGTTGCGCACCTCGTCAGGGGTGCCGTCGCCAATTTTTTTGCCGTAATCGAGTACCACCACGCGATCCGAAATGTCCATCACCACGCCCATGTCGTGCTCGATCAACACGATGGTGGTACCAAACTCATCGTTGACATCCAGGATGAAGCGGCACATGTCCTGTTTTTCTTCCACGTTCATGCCGGCCATCGGCTCATCAAGCAAAAGCACCTGGGGCTCAAGCGCCAAGGCCCGCCCCAAATCGACCCTCTTTTGCAAGCCATAAGGCAGTTGACCCACCGGGGTTTTGCGATAGGCCTGAATTTCCAGAAAATCGATGATCTGCTCAACCCGCTCACGGTGCATCATCTCTTCGCGCTCGGCCGGCCCGATGCGCAAGGCTTGCAACAGCAGGTTGCTTTTCATGCGCAGGTTGCGGCCAGTCATGATGTTGTCGAGCACACTCATGCCTTTGAACAGGGCCAGGTTTTGAAAGGTGCGGGCGATGCCCATCTTGGCCACCGCGTGGCTGTCCATGTGGTCAAAGGTCTGGCCCCGGAAGGTGATCGAGCCCTCGGACGGTGTGTAGACCCCGTTGATGCAGTTCAGCATCGAGCTCTTGCCCGCCCCGTTGGGGCCAATGATGGCGCGGATCTCGTGTTCACGCACATTAAAGGAAATGTCGGTCAGCGCCTTCACGCCACCAAAGCGCAGGCTGATGTTTTTGACGTCGAGGATGACGTCACCTATTTTTTTACTCATGCTGCTTTCCCCACAGGCGTGAAGGTTTTCGCGTCTGAAATTTTCAAGGTGGCACTGACGGTGCCGGTGCGACCGTCCTCAAACTTCACTTGGGTTTCAATGAACTGCTCGTACAAAACGCCATACAAAGCTTGCACGAGTGGTTCGTATTTGTCGGCAATGAAACCGCGGCGGACTTTGTTGGTGCGGGTCAATTCGCCGTCGTCCGCATCGAGCTCTTTGTGCAGCACCAAGAAGCGGCTGACTTGGCTACCGGCCAACAAAGTGTCTTCGGCCAAATCGGCATTCACTTTTTCAACACACTCTTTGATCAGGCCATACACCTCGGGCTTTTGCGCCAGATCGGTGTAACCCGCATAGGGCAAGTTGCGGCGCTCGGCCCAATTGCCCACCGCTTCAAAGTCGATGTTGATCATCACGCACACTTTTTCGCGTTGGTCGCCATAGGCCACCACTTCTTTGATGTGCGGGAAAAACTTCAGTTTATTTTCAACATACTTTGGCGCAAACATGGCACCGTCATTCGCACCGCCTTTGATGCGGCCCACATCTTTCACGCGGTCAATAATCTTCAAATGACCATGCGAATCCAAGAAGCCCGCGTCGCTGGTGTGGTACCAACCGTCTGGTGTCAACACCTCGGCAGTGGCCGCTGGGTTCTTGTAATACTCTTTCAACAAACCAGCCGACTTCACCAAAATTTCGCCGTTGTCTGCCACCTTGATTTCCACGCCATCGCAAGGCACACCCACGGTATCAGCGCGTGCTTCGTGGTCGGGTTGCAAGCACACAAACACAGCGGTTTCGGTAGAACCATACAACTGCTTCAAGTTCACACCGATCGAACGGTAGAAGCTGAACAAGTCAGGACCAATCGCTTCACCCGCGGTGTAGGCCACACGCACGCGGCTCATGCCAAGGTTATTGCGCAAGGGGCCATACACAAACAAATTG
>JACCED010257635.1_pt1 | contig 13348 bp, 8 predicted proteins | sample 7455021 | NCBI WGS metagenome assembly JACCED01 (sample SAMN15323456, study PRJNA562643) | freshwater metagenome | isolation source: river surface water | place: USA:Blue River Watershed | collected 2017-08-19 | reverse complement strand
TTCCATCTTAAATAATACAACTTATTTTTCAAAGAAGAAAATATATACAGTCTTCAAACAAATTTAACAATCTAAAAATATAAATTTTTAAATGGAATATAAAAAAAAATAAAAAAAATATAAAAAAAATATAAAAAAAATAATAAAAAAATATAAAAATAATAAAAAAATATAAAAATAATAAAAAAATATAAAAAAAATAAATAAATTTTAGTTATTTTCATAATACTTTAGTTGATTCGTTTCTTCATATGAACAACGATTTAAAATAACTGAATAAATAACTTTCCAATTTAGTTCTAACATTTTAAAATAAGAATCTTCATTATAGTTTTTAAATGGTTCTTCTAAATTTCGAATATTGACAAATACATATTTTTTATTAATATTTAAATCATAAATATCTAATTTATGACATTCTTCACCTAAATGTATAAAATAAAAGTTTAAATTCGGATTAATTAATTGTATTTTTTCAAAAAATATTTGTACTGATTCTTTCGATTCACCTCCATACCTAATAAAAAATATTTTATTTTCCTTTTGAATAAGATTTATTAATCTTTTATATCTGCGAATATATTTGTCCAATAAATTTTCATAATCTGAAAAATTAAAATTTACATTTAAATCATGATGACTAATCATCTTATCAAAATTATTAAATGAAACAGATGTATGATTATTTTTATTAATAAAAAAATCATTTGTAATATTTATAAAATCAACATCATTACCGTTTAAAGATAATAATTGATTAATTGCTGATAAAGATACTTCTAGATAATCAAAAAATTGCGTTTCACAAGATTTATTATAAAAATATTTTTTTATACTATCTGATACACCACAAGCGAAACCAGCAGTAAAAGAAGATAAAGATATTATATGCATAATATTTCTAACATAGAATATATAAAAAAATATTTTTTTTTCTCCGTGATATAATGTTTTTTAATTCCGTATCTCTTCCATATAATAAGATATATACCATTTATTTGGTTGTATTTTATCAGACAATTTATGATTATAAATATAATGATTCTGTTGATTGTATATATAATTTAAAAAGTAATCAAAGTCATTGATTAATCTATCTTGTTGAATACATATATATTTTGAATTATCTTTTAGTCTTGATTGAAAACAACCATTTTCATTATAGCAAATTGGTAATCCTGATAATATAGAGTAAGTTAAAGCATAACAATATGATTCATCAAATTCAGATAAATGACATATTCCATGTATTTTTCTATGATGTAAATATCCAATTAAATTTTTTTCTTCATAATTTCCATGGTAAAAAATAGGCATATCAGGGGTTATCTCTTTTTCTGATAATCCAAATATATGATATTCAACAATAATCTCTATTCCATTAATGTTGATTGCCCTTTTGTTTTTTGATAATTCAATAAACTTATTTGCTCCTTTATAATCACAAAAATTTCCTACAAATGCAATTCTTATACAATTATCAACATCTACATTTGGAATACATTTATTATTATGATGATGTAAAATATCCATATGAGGTACAATTGAAATTTTTGAAAAATAAGATTCAAGTGATATTTTTGTTTGGTATTGTGAAATAATTTTTGAATCAGGAAAAATAATTTTATTTGCTAATGAACACAATTCTTTAAAATAATTTTTATGAAATGTATCTGGTTCTTGACTACTAAAATTTTTTGCAGAAATATTAGGATTTTCTGGAAACAACCATTGATAATCGTGTATTGTTAAATAAACGATTGTTTTAGGGAATTTTTCTTTATATTGTTTTATTTTTTCAACAAATGCAGTATAAGAAACAGGTATAGATGGTAATCCAGGAACAAAATACTGTAATAAAAAACTGTGAATATGAATAGCATTTATTTCTGGGAAAGATTGAATAATATCAACTGGTTTATCAAATTGATTATAATAAATGAATTGATACTCAGGAAAAATATGTTCAATATCTTTCATATGTTTATGAGTTCCTCCTCCTATATGACCAAATGTTAAAATTGATTTTCGTTTTGGTGAATTGTAGTATTCTAAATAATTTTTTTGAAAACTTGATAAATAATCATAACCATCAATATTATTTGGTTCTAATACACATTGTTCATTCCATTCGTTCCAAGAGGATAAAAATAAAAAATCTTGTATAGGATTTGGAGAATGATTTATTTTTTCTAAAAGTTTTGATGTTGCTTTTCCAAAATTATCTGGATTAATATGTTTAAAAATATGAGGATATTTTTCATATTCACCGTTTGTATAATTTCTTCTAGGTACATTGTTCCATTGAACATTAATTCCTCTATGTTGAATATTATGTATCTTTGGAAGACTTAAAATTTTATCATATAATGTATTACCATCATATAAGAAAAACTCAGACCTTCTAACATCTTTTTCTTTTTCATTACAAACAATATAATGTTCATATCCTTCTTTATGTTTTCCTTGTAAAATCATTTGTCTTACATCTCTATTCTTTTGAAGGTATAGAATTTCATTATATTCATCAAAAATTTTTTTTTCATCTGGAATAATAACATCAGTATAATGTGTAGATGTAGCATATCCTGGTTCAAATTCAATTGCACCTTCAATTTCTTCTATATTAAAACGATTATCAAAAGGTCCTAAAAACCTCATAAAATGAATTCCATTAGGTATTCCGTTTTTTTTAGCAAGGTCATTCCATAAATAAATTATTTTTTTAATTGACTCAATATCTTTTTCCTCTATGCGATAAAAAATAAATATTGGTCTATTCTTCTCACGAATATAATTTTTATGCTTGAAAAATTGCAACAAATAATTAAAATGTTCTATATTTCCTTGTTCATCCGAATAATCTTGTTCTAATAAAACCTCATCATTTCCTCCGTCCCATCTTCTTGTCCATTGTTCATTAGCCCAACAAAACATAAATGGTTTATCAGGTTGTCCATCTTTTAACATTGCTTCAAGTGGTTTATACATGACTTTTTTATTTTTAAACCAATAATGATAATAACAGAATCCATAAATATTATACTTATCAGCAATAGACTTCATATATAATCTGTGAGAATAGTCAAGTATATTGTAATATCCAATGTCGTTATGTGGTTTTTTAATAAGTTCTCCATGAACTTCATCTGGAGTTTTACTCAAAAGAGACCATTCTGTAAAACCTTCACCCCAAAATTGGTTATTTTCGGGTATTTCGTGAAATTGTGGGAAAACTATAGCAATTGGTTTAACATCTTTTTTAGAAGAAACATTACAATAACTTATTTTAGAATTGACGTAGTACTTACCGTGACAATTAAAATAAAATGTTTCTTGGCCATATTTTTCCCAAAAAATATGAAGTTTATTTTTCTCAAATAATGGACGGCCTCTTTCTGTTGGATAACATTTTCTAAATAAAATTTTTTTATCAAAATCTATAACTCCTAAATCATTCCATTCATCTGTTATTAATGGTATTTCAAAACAAGATTGATTTTCTAAATGAACAAATATACAATGATTCCTTCCAAAAGTTTTTTTTTCAAAAATCTCAATACCCCATTTTTCCCATTCAACTATTAGTTTGTTTTCTATTAATTTGTATTTACCTTTTTCTTCAGTACAATACATCCTAAAACAGTTTTTATTGTCTGAAAAAATTAAAACATCAATCCACTCTTTTGTTAAGATCTGAACATTTTCAATAAATACATTCATTCTCCTAAAAACTTAGTAGAATAAATTTAATTCAAAAAAACTTATATAATATTTCTAATGTTAAAGATGTAAATAATGGTTATCATAATTAAATTATCTATAACAAACAAATACCAGAAATATCTTTAACTATTGGAAAACATTGTTTATATTCATCAAATATAAAACGGTGGTAAGGATGAGTATTCGTATCATCTTGGAATAAAAATCCAATCTTTGCATTAGGATATTTAGAACAAATCCAATTTTCAGCACGACATCTGGTATATAAAGATTGTTCAGTTAAATCTTCTGGTAAAATTGGTAAATTTTCAATATAACTTTTTTTGGACCACCAAAAATTACCTGAATAATGAATACAATGTTTGTCAGAAACAGATACTAAATCTTTAGATTGTAAAAATTGATTACAAACATTAACTCCGATTGTATCATACTCTGTTAAATAATCTAAACAGGTTTGAAATTGTTCAATAATAAAATAAGACATCATTTTTCTCCAAGATAAAACACAATCCATATTTCCACCAACTTTTCTTACACCTTTTGTATGAACATAACCTATGTACGCTTCTTCTCCATCAGTAAAATTGTTTTTTATATAAGATAAAATATGATTTATTGTTTTAATTTCATAATAAAGAACTTGTGGGTCCATATATAGTACTTTAAATTTTGGATCAATAAAAGAAGATAAAGAATTAATTGTTCCAACTATACCTATCAGTATTTTATCAACTCTATCATATAGACCTAAAGTTTTAACATCTTTTAAAATGTCCTCAAAAATATCTATACCATTATTGTTTGTACATACATGAATAAATAAATAAACTGGAATAGATTTTTTTGAAAAATCTTTTTTTTGCTGGAGAGAATTAAAATAATTTTCTTTCATCCATTCTTTTTCTGAAATCGATAAAAAAACTTCTTTACCCCATTTTCCCCAATCAATTTCAATATATTTTTTAGAACATTCTTCATAAATTTTGTAAGAACCTATTTCTTCTGGCTTATTTAATCTGTGTAATGTTAAATTTATTTCATCACATATAATCTGGTCTTTCCATTCTTCTTGGTAAATCCAATATTTTTTAAAATTATCATAATTATATTTTGTTTGTGATTTTGAAAAATATAAATAACTATCTTTTGTTGTAAAGTTTTCTATATCATTGTCTCCCCAATAGATTAATAATTCATCTTTGGATTTTATTTCAAACCTAAACATTCCTTCGTCACATTCAAATTTATCACCATCAATATGAAATAAAAGATTTCCTACTTGGACTTTGTTATTTCTAATTAAAAAAATTTTATTCATTTAGTCCCTTACTATATATTTATTCTTTTTCATAAATAATTATTCGAATAATAAAGAATTTATAAAATAAATATTTTTTGTTTTTCATTAAATATTAAGTTAGTAATTGTAATAGTATTACTATTAGAACTTGATAATATCATGTCAAAATTATTTTTTTTTGTAAATATAATAAAATTTTCTCTTAGGTATTCAATCTGTTTTTCTCTAAAACGATTAAAAATAATTAATAATATAAAAAACATAACTAAATCTGATAAATATTCTATATGTTCAATCATTTTTTTAAAATGATTTATTAAATTCAATTTATTTGGTTCTACAAAAGAATTATTTGATGTATAAAAAAATGTATCCCACGTTTTTGGATAATTTGTTGAAAATAAAATATTTATTTGTTGAATACTAAATTTATCTATAGGTATATATAAAATAGATTCATTATTCTCTTCTTTACAAATAGAATCTATATATTTTTGATTTGGTTTATTTTTAAACGGAACTACAATCAAATGTTTTATAGAATGAGTCATATTTTCAAATTTATTTTTGCAAAAGACCGTTTCTGATATATTAATCAATACAGTTGTTTCTGAAAAAGTGAATAATGATATAAATTGTTGTAGAATAAAAAATCCTTCATTTGTAAAAACATCTATGATAAATAAAAAATTATTCCATTGTTGTAATGGATTATATAAATATTTATTATTTGAATTTCTAAAAATTTTTGAATTTGATATATTATTATTGATATTATTATACTGTTTTTCCAATAAAGCATTTTTTAAATTTGAATAATAATGTATTGGTTCAATATTTTTTTCTATTAAATTTTTATCTTTATTTACAGTTATTTCAAGATAATTTTCAAAAGAATTTATTTTGTATTGATTATGATTAAGATAACATTCTTTTGATGTTAATCCACAAGAAATATATTTATTATTATAATAAATTTGTTCTAAAACAGAATTAACAAAATAATTATTATTATTAATTTCAACATAATAAATTAATGAAGAATGGTAAAATTGATTTTCTTCCCATTCAATAAATATTTCTGAATCCCATTTTTCCCAAATAACTTCATAAATATAAGGGAAGGATATAGGTAAAATTTTTTTGACATGACCTTTTTCATTTGATACACTTACTCTTTCAATTGTAAAATTTGATTTGTCATTATCTAATAATTTTACAAAACAACGATCTTTCCAACTCGGGTGAATTAAATTTATTTGATAGTTTGATTTATGAATATCATTTTGATTTAATATTTCAGATGATATATACTTAATATTTTTTATTGGAATTTCTATAGATTCTTTTGATACTTCAATATCGTTTTCTGTTTTTATTATGGAATGTTTGATAAGTTCTTTCGATTCTTCTTTTTTTTGATTATCATTTAAATATTCATAAACTGCAATTTTTTCTTTTTCAAAATCAATATTATATATTTTTGATAAATTATTTATAACATTATTATTGATATAATTTTTTTTTTCAATAAATATTTCTTTACCCCAATTTTCCCATTCAACGGTTAAATATTTTTTTTGATTTAGTTCTTCTATCTTATATTCTCCTTTATTGTGATTTACCGATTTTCTAAGAATAATTGATTCAAAACATACACATAAATCCTGCCAATTATTGTGTATTAATAATAACATATTTTTTTTAGGCTTTGTATCAGATAAACTATCAACCAATTTATAAATTAATATATCAGAATTTTGTTGTTCGTATTTAACAAAAATTTCTTCTTCTTGTGAATGTTCCCATTTTATTTTTAGGAATTGGTCTGAAAAACTAAATGAACCTTTTTTTTTTGTTGATTCTGATAAAATTTGATTATGGAAATAATGTATTAATACTTTTAATTCTGATTCAGGATATTTTAAAATAATATCTTCCATCTAAAAAAGTTCTTAAATGGAAAAGTGAAAAAATAGAAAAAAAACAAACAATTAAAAAATGAATAACTCTGATTAAATGATAAGTTTGAATAAATTTATAACTTTTCCTAAAACCTATAATTTTCTCTAAATCCAATCTTCAAAAAATGAGCCTTTGCTTCATCTTCTGTTTGAATTCCCAATTCTGGATTGTATTTTACATACTGTTTCCAATCAAATGTAGAAGGTAATTTATAAATTCTTCCTTCTCCTCTTCCAGCATTTACATAATGATTTTCTAAAAATTCTTTGTCATTAATATTAATTAAATCTTTATACAAAGAACGATAAATTTTATAATTAAAATCTATCGGGAGATTTCTATCATCCAATGGAATTATCTCTTCTCGTTGAATATTTGAAGTTGGACTTTCAATAGATACATGACTTATTGGTTGTGATTTAATCAAATGGCTTGGTAATGGTGGAGGTGCAGAAACAGAATTTGGATTTACTTCTCTTGGTCTTATCGTTTCATTTCTTGATAAAGCAGCATTTGCTGGAAGAGTTGGTAAAATAGGTGTTGATGTTTTATAAATTCTTCTTTGACGTACTCCTACATTTAAATAATGTCTTTTTAGAGCCTCGTCATCTGTAATGTCTTTTGTATCTTTATATAAAAATCTATATGTTTGAGGATCGAAATCATATGGAATGTTATAAACTCTTTTTTCTTTAATGCCGTGTTCAATAAAATGGTCTAATGCTTGTCTTGAAGTCAGACTAGATAAATCTGGATGAATTGTTTTATAAATGTCTGGTGAAAAATCGTGCGGAAATCTATAAAGTCTTCCTTCATCAAAACCTTTTTCTACATAATGTTTTTTACATTGATCATCAGGAAGTTTTCTAACATCATCATAAACTTTTCTATAAAAATCACAATCAAAATCTTTTGGACATTGATATTGTAAATTTAAATAAAATCCTGTTTCAATATAATGTTTTCTTAAATCGTCATCTGATAGATGACACAATGATTTATTAAAATGTTTATAAAATTCTGGACTAAAATCATTTGGAACTCTATAACCTGTTTGAATTTTTCTGTTTCCAAATTTTTTATTTTGATAATAATCTAAGAAAGCATTTGCAATATCTCTTTTTTCAAACTGATTTGTTGCACAGTAATTGTGAATATAAAATAAATCATCACATTGTTGATCTTCAGGAATAAGTTTCATGTCGTGTAAAATTTCATGATAAAAACGATTTATCATAGGATATCCCATCGGTTTATAAATTCTGTCTTCATAAATACCGTGTTCAATAAAATGTCTAACAGCATCTTCAATTGAAACTGGTGCAATATCAGTATTGAATTTTTTATAAAAATAAACATCAAAATCTCTTGGAACATCACAGAAAGGAAGTAAATGATGTTGATTTAATACCATATGATAAAATTCTGGCAACACACAAAAAGTATAATCCTTATATCTTCTACCCTCGTGTTGTCCGCAATTTAAATAATGTTGAGCACAACATTCATCGTTTAATGATGACATATCAGGATACAAGTTTCTATAAAAGTCTGCATCAAAATCACCAGGTACTAAAGAGTGAGCGTGAAACCTAAAATCTTTTTGATAGTCATAAACTCTTTTTACTTTTACAAGACATAATATATTTTTAGTTACAAGTTTTCTATAAAGTTTATCATTCTCCCAAAAAATATTTTTACCAACATTTGAATAATTACCAAGTTTTAAATAAGAATCTTTTTGAGGATCCAAATTATGTAATTCTAATTCAATATTATTTACAACTGACTCTAAAGAATTTATTTGAGGTTTTCTTGACTGGTAATGTTGTATCCATTTAGGAATTATTGTTGAATGCAAGAAAAAAAGATATGATTGATAATGATATTTAACCTGTGTTGAATCATTATAAGCATAAATATTAAGGTTTTTTGTATATAATTGAAGATGTGTGAAAAAAGGTGTAATACTGTGTGTTATCATAATAGAATCATTAATAAAAAGTACATAATCGTAATGAGAATAATTTATTTTACTATGTTCTAATGCATATACCCATTTTCCTATATCAAATTGATTATCATTTGGAATCATGATATAATCATTAATTTTAGTATCATTTTCAAGAAATCTTTTTAATTCATGAGCATATCTTTCATCAGATGAATCAATCATTATTATACCATTAACATTTTCACGAATATATCGAAAATTGTTAATACTCGTATTATATTTCATCAGATTATTTGTGTGATTTGAAAAAATTGCTAAAATAGAATAACGCGACATATCAAAAAACGTTTAATTTCATGTTGAAAATTATAAAAGAAAGAAACCGCATAACAAATAAAATTTCTTTATCTAATTATTTAAAAAATAATTTTATTGTTTTATAAGATTCTTGGTTTTTATTATTATTTTTATACATTTGTTTAATATCAAAAATAAATTTGTAAAGTCAAAACATAATAAGGAAATGGTCGAAACACAAGAATGGCAACCTTTAAGTCAATTACATTCATATGGTAAAAGATTAGTTCATACTTATTTTCCTGGTAAATCGGGTTATTTCATATTAAGTAATAATGTTCTTCATTTGTCTTTAGATAATTGGGGAAATGAAACAATATATTTACATGAAGTTGATAAAAGATTTGATATGAGAAATTACTACTATATTGAAAAAGAGATTAGTGCTGATTTAGAAGGTAAAACTGAATCTGATTTAGTAGATACTTGTATTACTGTTCAAATTGGTAATTGGAACACATTTTTAAAAATGGAAGAGTATATTTATATTTTTCACAATGAAGAAACATATTCATTCGTTTTCACTATAGTTGAAGAAGAATGTTCAAAGAAAAACATTGAATACTTATCGGAAAGATATAAAAATATGACTGTTTTAAAGGCTCTTAATAAAGGTATGGATATTGGATTATTCTTGGTTACTTTACATTATTTGAATGAAAAAGAAAAAAAATATTCATACCTTTTAAAACTTCATACAAAAACGGATGATAATGTAAGAAATAATGTTTTAGACAATTTAATTGTAAATAAGGCTCATTTGTTTAATGCAAAAATGAGTAAAGAAAAAGCAAAAAACTGTATTTCACTTTTAAGAAATCCAAATATTGGTATGGTTGGTGGATTTATGATACCTAATTATTATAGAAATAAAGAACTTTTTATTGATAACATGTACCATATAGAAAAACTTTGCAATTTATTATTCTATGAAAATATTGACCCTTCTTGTTTAGAATTTGTTGCTGGTACAATGTTTTGGTTTAAAATGGAGGCATTTCAGCAATTAGACAATGAAGCAATTTCTTATATATACCAACATTTAAATGACTTAACAACATTAGATTTAAGTTGGTACGCAGCCCATTATAAACTTAAAATTGAGAATGAAGATAGTGTAATGCAACATTATAAATTTCATAAAGAAAAAAATGCAAAAATTTATTTGAACAATCTTCATTTTCAAAAAGAGACCGGAGAACACGGGATAAGAGATTTTATGGTAGAACATGCTTTTGAAAGATTTTTTGGATATTTATGTAAAAAAAATAATTACCTCATCGTTCATTCTTAAAAATATGTTTCTTCGATAAAAACAAGTAATAAATCAAGAATGCACAAGAAGAAAATCTTAGGTGTTATTTGTTTAGATACAAACCATATTTTAAAATATTATACTTCAAAAAAGAATATTGAAAAAGTACTTCCATATTTGTTTGATACAATTATTATTGAAACTTCGACAGAACCTTATGCTAGTTTTCTTAAGAAAGATATTTTAACTAAAAACATTCAAAAATATATTTTTAGTCCTAATTCTGGAAAAGGTGATATTGAACCATTATGTACTTTTTTAAAAGATTTTCATTACAGTCCATATGATTATGTTTTTTTCATGACAGACAAAATCTTTTTAAATGATTCTATTTCAGGATTTTTTGATTTAATTATGAATGGTATGGATGCGATTCCATTCTATTCATTAATTGATAGTTACGAATATAAATATCATTTAAGTGATAGTTTATTTTTCATTAAATCAAAAATGGTTCCTGTATTAGTATCCTTTTTCCAAATAAGATATGATAGTATTCAAAATAATAGGGACTATGTTGTTAATGTTAGAACTGAAATTATGAATTTATTTCCTTTAAGCGATTGTTATATAAAATGTAGAGAGTCTGAACCAGAAGAGTATCCTTTTATTTACTTTTCTTTTTTTACTTCACCATTTTATGAAAATAAGTCTTTACCAGAAGATTTTGACCCTGAAGAATATAAAGATTTACACTCTGATTTACAACACCTAGATAATGAAGCAGCAACAAATCATTTTTTGAAATATGGTATTCAAGAAAGTCGTTTATACAAACACAATCAGGTATTTAAATACTCCCCATATATTCAAAATGCATTTGATAGTATCTATTGTAAAGAAAAAGAATCTGAAAAATCAGCATTAGTAAAAAAAATTCTATCAAGATGGGATGAAAATCAAGATAAAAGTTATTTCGAATATTTTCATTATACAAAATTGTTTAAAATTATTCCAATTGACTTTGAAATTGATGAGTATAGACAACTAAACCCTGATTTGGAAAATGTAAAAAACTCTGAATTGTATGATCATTTTTTAAAAATGGGTCAATACGAAAATAGAATGTACAGTCTTGAACAGAAAAAAGAGTATTTTGTATTTTACAATCATAATATAAATTTACCAACTAATTTTGATGCTCAGATGTACAAAAAACTTCATCCTGATTTAGAATCTCTTGATGATGAAGAAGCAGAAAAACATTTTATTAATATAGGAGTTAAAGAAGGAAGAGTTTATCATTATAGACTGATTGAACATTTACCTTATATGTCATATTTAAAACTTGAATCTATTTATAACCAAATAAAAAATAGAATTCGACTCAATTAAAAAATAAGTAATCTAAAAAATAAGTAATCTAAAAAAAATTACTGAAATAAAGAAAAATATTGTCTAACAAAAATAAAACCATAATAAAAGTTTATTCGTGAATTTTTCTATTTTCTTTCATTCCTTTTTCCAAATAATGGATTGTAAATTTTTTTGTCTTATCAAACTGTAAATCTCTATTTACATTTTTATAATCAATTGGAGAAAATCCATCTGGTACATCAAAATGGTCAAGCATATATAACTGTTTCAACATTTCTCTCAAAAACTTTGGTAAAATATAATATTGATTGTCATGATATTTTCTATCTTCTCTAATTCCAAATTCTACAAAATGTTTTACAAGTTGGTCATCAGACATATGTGCCAAATCAGAATTATATTCTTTATAGTTTTTAGGATGAAATAATTTCGGAAGACATCCATTATTGTCAAATAAATACTTCTCTTTATAGTTTTCTAATGCATCAATTGAAATAAATGGTAATAAATTTTTATTCAATAAGAATTCAAAATATGATTCATTTTGTGTAAAAATATTTTTACCAATATTGTGTTCAAGACGACCTATTTTTAAAAAACAAGTGTGGTTTGGAAAATAAGTTGGAATCTGGTGTGAAATCATTTTTTCAAAATCAATATTTTCACGTAGTACCTTTTCACGAATACGTTTAAGTAAATAAATCCATTTAATAATATAACTATAATGAATTCCATATATCTGTAAAGGATAATGGAAATGATTTACAGAAGAATCATAGAAAGAACAAAAATCACATTGATGTGTTTCAATATAATGAACATAATCTTTTAAAGAATGTGTCATTATCAAACCGTCATGAACAAAAACAAAATAATCGGCTGCTTTAGCATTTATACTTTGGAGAGTGTATAACATAGCGTCAATCATATTAAATTTTTGAACAGGTAGAATAAAATGTTCTCTTATCTTGTCATTTTGAAAATGATTTTTCATTTGTTTCTTTAGAGCAAAAGCCATTTCATGGTACATATCACATATGATTATCTCGCTAAAATCGTTCTTAAGGATTTCGATGTTTCTAAGATTCATATTCATTTTAAATTCATTATTCGTTTGAAACAAAAATACGCCCACAACTTTCATATTTTTATTTATTCCAAACATAAAATATACACATACGAACCGAAGAAAGGGAACCTAGGTTCCCTTTCGAACCCTCCTGATCCCATGGAACTGGTTTTGAAGGGTTTTGATTGAACATGTTTTAAAGTTTTTTATTGATATTTTATTAACCTTTGTGTGGTGTAATGTGTTTTTAAAGGTTTTTGTTTTCTAAAGTAAGTTTATTTCAGAAAACATAAAAAAAAAATCATATCCAACAACAAAACCATCAAAACCAGTTCCCATTAC
>JACCED010337344.1_pt1 | contig 13358 bp, 11 predicted proteins | sample 7455021 | NCBI WGS metagenome assembly JACCED01 (sample SAMN15323456, study PRJNA562643) | freshwater metagenome | isolation source: river surface water | place: USA:Blue River Watershed | collected 2017-08-19 | reverse complement strand
TCAGAAGCCTTTGTGATGTCCAAGATCGTGCACGCTTTTCACAGGCGCGACCCGGTAATCAGGCTCGGCAACCTTGATGTTGCTCGGGATCTATCAGACATTCGGTTCGTGTGTGAAGCTTACTTACGCCTACTTCAATCCCGTAGCAGCGGTCAGATCTTCAACATCTGCTCTGGAAATAGTATTCACTTGTTGCGCGTCCTAGAATTTCTGCGAGAGATATCAGGTCACGATGTACGAGTAGAGGTTGACCCGTCTTTAGTACGAAAAGACGAGATCAAGGGCCTGTGCGGAAGTAACATACGCCTGTTCGAGACAGTTGGAGAGATCCCGGTAATACTGCACCGAGACATCTTCAGTTACATGTATCTTTCACTCTGCGAAAGAGCAAAACCTCCATCAGTGTTTGATGTTTGAGTAAGGTGCGTGTGATTAGTCGATTCGGACGCATGCAGTTAACTATTCCACTATTTGCTAATAATGAACTAATGGGTATTTCAAACGATGCGCAACTTGGTTGTAATGTTTGAAAAGTAAATAAAATGAAAGCAGTCATCCTCGCTGGGGGGCTTGGCACCCGCATCTCCGAAGAAACCTCAACACGCCCCAAGCCGATGATAGAGATCGGCGGTAAGCCCATTTTGTGGCACATCCTGAAGACCTACTCCCACCACGGCATTAACGACTTTGTCATCTGCTGCGGCTACAAGGGCTACGTCATCAAAGAATACTTTGCCAACTACTTTTTGCACATGTCCGACGTCACCTTTGACATGAGCAAAAACAGCATGGAAGTACACCAGCGCAACGCCGAGCCTTGGCGTGTCACCTTGGTGGACACAGGCGAAGACACGATGACCGGAGGACGCTTAAAACGGGTGGCCGATTACGTTAAAGACGAAGAAGTTTTTTGCTTCACCTATGGCGATGGCGTTGGAGATGTCAACATCACTGAACTGGTCGCATTCCACAAAGCACAAAACGTCAAAGCAACCCTCACTGGCACCATACCCCCTGGTCGCTTTGGTGCGCTGGACTTGAACGGCAGCAAGGTCAACAGCTTCAAGGAAAAACCCAAGGGAGACGGCGCCATGATCAATGGCGGCTTTTTTGTGCTTTCCCCAGATGTAATCGACTATATCGAAGGCGACAACACCACTTGGGAGCGTGAGCCGCTTGAGCGTCTAGCGCAAGAAGGCAATTTAGCCGCCTACCAGCACCACGGTTTCTGGCAGCCAATGGACACTTTACGCGACAAAGTTCACCTTGAAGAACTGTGGCAATCCGGCAAAGCGCCGTGGAAGGTGTGGGCATGAATCCGACGTTCTGGAGCTGCAAAAAAGTATTTGTCACCGGCCACACCGGCTTCAAAGGAAGCTGGCTAAGCCTGTTGTTGCAGCAGCTCGGTGCCAAAGTAACCGGTTATGCACTGCAGCCACCCACCACTCCCAGCCTGTTTGAAGTAGCTCAGGTGGCGCAGGGTATGACATCCATCATCGGCGACATCCGCGAAGGAGCCATGCTGGCAAATGCCATGCAACAGGCCGCACCGGACATCGTCATCCACATGGCAGCTCAGCCGCTGGTGCGCCGCTCGTATGTGGACCCTGTTGAGACCTATTCCACCAACGTCATGGGCACCGTGCATCTGCTGGAAGCAGTGCGCCAAACTCCATCCGTGCGTGCCGTCGTCAACGTGACCACCGACAAGTGCTACGAGAACAAGGAATGGGTCTGGGGCTACCGCGAGAACGAACCCATGGGCGGCTTCGACCCCTACAGCAGCAGCAAAGGCTGCGCCGAATTGGTCACGGCAGCCTATCGCAACTCGTTCTTCAATTCATCGAAACATAACGAGCACCACGTCGCTTTGGCAACGGCTAGAGCAGGCAACGTCATCGGTGGCGGGGACTGGGCCGAGGATCGGCTTATTCCAGACATCCTCCGCGCTATTCAAAAAGGCCAAAGCGTAAACATTCGCAACCCTCACGCCACCCGCCCGTGGCAGCACGTGCTGGAGCCGCTAAGCGGCTACCTGGTCCTTGCAGAGAAGCTCCATACCCACGGACCGGCTTTTGCCGAAGCTTTCAATTTCGGACCCGCGGAGGAAGACGCCAAGCCCGTAAATTGGATCGTTGAGCAGCTCACGCAAAACTGGGGTGAGGGCGCAGCTTGGCACCTTGACGGCGGCACGCATCCCCACGAAGCCCATTACCTCAAGCTAGACTGCTCGAAGGCACACAACTTGCTGGGCTGGAGCCACCGTTGGCATTTGAGCCAAGCTCTTGAGGCAATCATCGACTGGCACAAAGCACACCAGGGCGGCCAGGACATGCGTGTCTTGTGTATAAAGCAAATACAAAATTATTTAATTGAATGACAAAGATTTCTAACTAAAAGGCGAAATTAATGAAAAACCAACTTAATCAAATTAATTCTTGCGAAGTATGTGGAAATAAAAATTTAACGCCCGTACTCAACTTGGGTTTGCATCCCATGTGTGACGATCTAGTGCCAGTGGGCGATGATCGTTTATGTCGTGAATACCCTATTGAAATACTGTTCTGTAAAAACTGCAATACAGCCCACCAACGCTTCCAAGTTCCCAAACAAGAGTTGTTTCCGTCCAACTACCATTACCGTTCACGCTTCACAGCTGACGTGCTCAATGGGATGGCTGGATTAGTCAATTCATGCGAGCATCGATTTGGCAGTCTTGCTGGTAAAAAAATTCTTGATATTGGGTGCAACGATGGTAGCTTGCTTGATTTCTTCCATAAGAAAGGGGCCCTTACTCTGGGGATTGAACCGACTGGTGCATATCGCGATGCGGAAGAAAAAGGACATATTACATTTAACGAATTTCTTTCCATAGAGGTTGCCGATGCTATTGTCGCAGCACATGGCAAGCCAGACTTCATTACCTTCACCAATGTTTTTGCGCATATTGAAAATCTCCAAGAGGTTCTCAATTCACTTAAACAGTTGATGGCTCCACATACAGTAATTATCATCGAAAACCATTATCTGGGCGCTGTACTTGAAGGTAATCAGTTTGATACTTTCTATCACGAACATCCTCGAACCTACAGTTACACATCATTTGTTCACATGGCGCACTCTTTGGGTGTAAGACTTCTGGAAGTGGAGTTTCCTGAGCGCTACGGCGGAAACATCCGAGTATTCTTGGGTAATACTACCAATGTCAGTGGAAGTGGTTCAGTTGACCTCGTTCAACTAAGCGCACGGGAAAATCAATTTATAGAAAATTTCGCGACGCTACGAAGCAATATTGAATGTTGGATTAAAGCCAAGAAGCACTTTGTAAAAGAGTATATTCAGCAGTATGGAAAGCTTCGAGTCAAAGCTTTTCCGGGACGCGCGGCTATTCTAGTCAAGCTACTGGGATTAAACGAGGAATTGATTTCGGCAGTATATGAAAAACCAGGCTCACTGAAAATTGGACACTACTTACCTGGCACTCGTATACCAATCTGTTCAGATGATGAACTTTTCTCCTTGTCCGATAAGACACTGCCATTCTTGAATCTGGCTTGGCATATTCCACGTGAGATTCGCAGCTATATGTCAGAACATGGTTATGTCGGTCCGATAATAGATATTCTGTCCGCTGAGGATTTCGTACAGAAGCAATAACGTGATTGCGATATTTGGCTCAGGCTTCGGGCTTTATGGATATTTGCCAGCCTTAATTGACGGTTGTGCAGAGCGCGTTCTACTGCCTGAACGGTACCGTATTCGTTTTTACGAAAGAACGGAACTTGAGCGTTTTTCTAGCAATGTCCAATGGGAACAAAATGAGGCCAAGGTATTGAATTGTGCCAATGGGGTGGTGCTCGCTTTACAGCCAACCAGCCAAAGTCAATGGATTCCTCAATGCTTGACACGTACTAACATCGAACGTTTGCTTCTTGAAAAGCCACTCGCACATTCTCCCGTGGTTGCAAGAACCTTATTTGAAGACTTACTTCGTTCACGTAAAGTATTTCGCATTGGCTATACCTTCAGGTACACAGAATGGGGCAAGCAATTACGAAGTGCCTTAGGTGCTAATAGTGAAAGTGGATTGCTCACGATCCGCTGGAGCTTTATGGCCCATCATTTCCGCCATGATTTTCGCAACTGGAAGCGATTCAATTCAGCAGGTGGCGGCGCCATCCGGTTTTATGGAATTCATATTATTGCGTTGCTGTCGGAGATCGGTTATCGCAATGTAACCCTATCGCGAGCAACTGGAATTTCGCCTGATGAGGTTGAAAAGTGGGTTGCCGTTTTTGAGGGGGTAGATTTACCTGAATGTGAAGTCATTGTTGATACAAAATCTAACGTCAGCGAATTTAAGATTGAACATGCCTCTAATTCCAGTGGAGTGACGACCACCACTGTTTTTGCGAACCTAAGCGATCCATTTGAATCGCATAATAAACTTTATGAATTAAATCAGATCGATCAACGCGTGCCCATACTTATTCAGCTGTGTCGTTCGTTATGGGAGGAATATGCAAACGAGTATGAGTGGTACGAAGCAACGCTCCAGCTTTGGACCTGTGTTGAAGATAAAACTGAACTTCATCAGACCTACTAATTGGGATTTGCAAAAATCATTATTTAGATTTATTAAGCAATTAAAAATAGTGCCAATTCCACTTCAATCGAGCATTTTGTAGGTCGTGATTCATCCTGTGCTAACCAGCGTTTGGTTAAAACATAACCTACGCGTTACTTCCCTTTTGAAGTAAAAATGGAATAAGACCCTTTGGACCCCATAAATGAACGATGAAATTGCATCATTCCGGCTACTACGGATACCAAGGCACCTTCTTGTTGCAGGCAGTGCTTGGGCAAGTCGGGTCATTGCGGCTTTGGTGATGCTGGCTAGTGTGCGAATTCTGTTGGATAGTCTTGGCTTTGATAACTATGCCGTATTTTTGTTGCTTACCGGGCTGACGGGATGGTTCATGCTTGCGGATATGGGTATTGGCGTGAGCGTGCAAAATCATATTTCCGAATCACGCGCAAGAGGTCAATGTTATGACGAACTGATTTTCGCGTGTGGGCTGTTGGCAGTGCTATTACTGTTCGTCGCCGTTATTACGTTGTATTTTATCAGCCCCTACGTTGCCCCACTGTTGCTTAAGAATTTTCCATTTTTGAGTGAGGCGGAGAAATCGAAACTATTCTTTTTTAGCAGCGCTATTTCCATTGGAATGGGCGTGGGCGGGATCGTCTATAGGATCTGGTATGGCGAACAAAGAGGGTATCTCTCCAACATTGTTCCTGCAATCGGCGCCATCGTTGGATTAATTGGCTTGCTGTTGGTGAGGCAGACACCGGCTGAAGACCGATTGTTCTTAAGCTTGATAGCATTCACAGCACCCCTAGCGGTTTTACCGATGAGTGTGCTGTTGGTGCAACAGTTGAAGATGGTAAAGTTACGGCGTGGCCTCGAACATTCTGGAATGAAGCTTCTTGGAATGATTCGCCTGCTGATGAAAAGAGGTTTTAAATTTTGGCTTTTCGCAATTGTGTCAGCGGGAGTGTTGCAAATTGACTATATTGTGATGTCGCAATTTTTGGTTGCTCACGATATTGCAGTGTATTACATATCGACTAAAATATTCGGTCTAGTGTTTTTCGTCTATACTTCAACTTTGCATGCATTGTGGCCAGTTTTTGCTGAATCTATAGCCAAGCGTGAATGGAGGCTGGTGCAACGACATATCAAAAAATATATTGCCTTGGGCTTAGTATTTATGTTCTTTTGTACTGTTTCGTTAATATGGCTGATGCCCGTGGCTGTCGGAATGCTCGCGTCTGAAGAAAGTATTGTCGTCCCTTTGGGATTTATTCTTCTCCTAGGCGTCTATCATATGATTCGCGTCTGGACGGATACATTTGCGGTAGTTCTTCTAAGCATCAATAATCTGAAACCGTTTTTTATATACGCCCCAATTCAAGCTGTTTTATGTATTGTGCTGCAATGGATATTAGTGCCTGTTTTTGGTCTCCATGGCGTCGTTTTAGGACTAATAGGTTCTTTCGTCCTTACCGTAATTTGGGCGCTACCAATGGCTGTGAGGAAAGTTTATAAATTTCATCAGCAACTAACATGAAAACAAGACTGTCCATCTGTATCGCCACATACAACCGCGAACCTTTCTTGAAATTGTTGCTAGATAGTATTGTTTCACAAGCCAATCCTGATGAGGTTCAGATCGCAATCGCCGATAATGCATCGTCAGATAAGACGATGGAACTTGTTGAAAATATTCGGCTCGACTATCCGAACATAGTTTACTTTCGATGGCCGAAAAATATGGGTGTCGACATGAATTTTCTCAAGGCAGTTGAAATAGCGAATGGGGATTATTGCTGGCTGATGGGAAGTGATGACTATGTTCCTGAAAAAGCAATCAAAAATTTATTGGCGCGTCTAAAGGACGCTGATGTTTATCTTATTGGAAGAACCGAGGCGGATTTTCATTTAAAAAAAATAGAGGATCGCTGTTGGCTTAACGAAATTGAGTCTGATCAAGAATTTGACTTTTCATCAAAGACAGAAATTATTAGATATTTCAAAGCGTGCAGAGGTCTCGGCGGCGCTTTTAGTTTTATCAGTTCGCTCATTGTAAAGCGAGAGGCTTACACAAAAAAACCCTGCGAAGAGAAATTTATTGGTATGTTCTTTGCGCATGTCTCTGTTGTATTATCTATGGCCATGAATGGATGTAAGCTTTCATACATTAAAGAGCCTTTGGTTGTATGTCGTTCAGGCAATGATAGTTTTTTTACCGATGGGGTACAGCGTGGACTTATTGATTTGCGTGGATATCGTCAACTTGGTGAGGAATTGATACATGATTTGGAGGTAAGAAGAGCTTTCTGGGATGTAATGAGATACCATCATCGTCCTATAGGTATCTTAAAGATAAAGGCTATGTCAGGCTGGAAAGACTGGCCTGAATACAAAAGATTAGCTCACGATATTTATCTTATCCCACGTTGGGTTACTCTTTTGGCGGAAATTTTATTTCCGCCTGCACGGGTTGCTTTTTTGATTAAAAAGATTTATAAAAAATTTTCCAATTAATATTCATATGAAACTGTAAAAGGTGCTCTCAGGCTAATTTTCGCAGAAGCAGAAGTTCTCGAGCGGCACTTAAATTGACAAAACAAATACGTCTTGTTTTCGGCACACTCCCCGAAAGGTTGACTTGCGAAAATTTCCGGTGAACCACCTAGAGCCAACCGAGTCGTCCCGTTCAATGGATCGCGCCCAGATCCACGTCGGAGCCTTCTGGATCACACTCTTCCTGATACCTACGTTCCTCCAGCGTCTGTTCATTGGCGGGGAGGTGGTTTCATTCCAGGACGTTCCCGGGGTGGAATTCGCCATGCTTGGGTATATCATTCACTTTGCAATAGTTGGGCGTTATTTTATTGCACCGTGTTCAGCATCTACGACTTACTTCATTTTTGCTTGCTTCATTCCGTTGCTGCTCATAAGCGTTTTACACGTTTTCGCCTTGCAACTAAATGCGGAAATAGGTGCGCAGAGCGCCACATTCGCTATTGCTAGACAGCTACTTTGGATCTTGTCTTGTCTTATTATTGTCCGCCTCACGGAACCCGAACTACTTCTCACGCGGCTGATACAACTAACCCACTTCACGTTTGCCATAATCGCCATAACTTACGTTAGCTATTTGGTAACAGAAGTGCCACTCCAACTGATTACGCGAAACGGTGTACCGCGTGCCCAGGGGTTTCTTAGCGAGCCTTCAGCGGTGGGCTGTTTGCTGGCGGGTTACTCAGCCCTAGCGCTTTACGAACGGAAGTGGCAACGGCTTATAGTGGCAGCAGTCATTTCTTTGCTCGTGAACTCGGTAATTGCCTATGCTGGTTTCGTTATCGGGGTGATCACAGGAGTAATCCAGTTGGTCGTGATTTCGACATGGTTTCGCCGAGCGTATATCTTGAGTTTTCTCCTATTGGTACCTGTCACTCTGGTAGTGGTACCAATGTTCAGTCACGAGATTTCAACGGCAGCGGACAGAGTGATTCAAGCTTATGAAGGCAGTCAAGTCTCGGACACTTATCTATATTCCGAAGGAGTGCGGCGCATACTTGAAGCAGCGAGTCTCCTTGAAACGGGTGTTGAGTTAGTCAAGGCAGGCTCTAACGATGTTGTGGGCGGACTCTTTCGCTTCGTCTCGGTCCTTTTACTGCTCGAACAAATGCAGCAGTCATGGCATCTATATGTGGGCTACGGCTTAGGAGCACACGCGCAACTTATGGAAGCCACGGGTCAGTCGCTCCTTGATTTCGGGATTTTTGCGTTTTTGATTTCTTCTTTCGGCCTGTTCGGCGGCTTGGGGCTTTTCGGATGGCTCATCTGGACGGTGTCGCGCACGGCCAAACCGCTGGCGGTGTACGCCGTGCCGTTTCTAGCAGTTACCAGCATCAACCCAGCAGGCGGCATCCAAATGTATTCGGTGGTATTCGTGGCGGCACTTCTTCTAAGTCCGGGCTGGAATAAATGGGTAGCAAAACCGCGCAGGCCCGAGGCGCGCTGACCTCTGAACGTGGGCTCTTAAATACTGTATCTCATGTCTGAACGACTTATGCTAAAGATTGTCTTTTATTGCAATGACTCTATGGATAACATCCAATCGATGGAGTACTACCGCCAGGATATTGAGGCACTCAAGGCGCTCGGTCACGAGGTAGTCGTCTGCAACCGCTACCGCGATATCCCCTTGCGGTTTGACGTGATGTACGTGTGGTGGTGGACCTACGCGCTCGTGCCGGTGCTGCTGGCGCGCCTGCTCGGGCGTCCGAGCCTGGTGACGGGGGTCTACAACTTCCGCTTCGAGAACAAGTCGCACGGCACAGACTACTTCGCCCGCCCCTGGCATCAGCGGCAGCTTATCAGCATGGCCACCAAACTCACAAATGCCAACCTCTTCGTGAGCGAGCGCGAGTTCAACGAGGTACCGGCGTATTTCAAGCTTAAGCATTGCTGTTACTTCCCCTGCGCGGTGAGCGAGGAATACTTCGCCGCCAACCAACCCTTGGTGCCTCGTGCGGGCCTGCTCAACATCGCTTGGTCGGGCACCGAAAACCTCAAGCGAAAGGGCGTGTGGGACATCCTCGAAGCCATGCGCTTGCTCAAGGAGCGTGGCGTAGCGGTGTCGCTTATGCTCGCGGGAAAGCGCGGTGATGCCTATCCCGAACTGCAGCGGCGCATAGTCGAGCTTGGACTAAAAGATAGCGTGCAAGCCGTCGGCGAGGTCACGCCGCAAGAAAAGCTCAACCTCTTTGGCTGCGCCAAGCTGTACCTGCAACCGTCTTACTTCGAAGGCTTCGGTCTCGCAACGGCAGAGGCCATGGCCGCTGGATGCTGCGTCATTACCTGCGACGTTGGCGAAGTCCGAAACGTTGTGGGCGACTGTGGTCTATATATTCAGCCAGGGCGGCCGGCTGAACTGGCACATGCCGTGCAGACGTTACTGGCCGACCAGGAAGCAGTTGACAAGCTCAATCGCAAAGCAACCCAACGATTAAAGGAGTTCTTTTCCTTCTCGCGCAAAACAACCACACTGCGCACCGTGCTGCATGAAATCACCTGAGTTTCAACCGACATCAATTTCAAATACAACATGACACGTACTTACCAAATTTGCACTCAATGCGTCATGGATACCACCGACAGCCAAATCATTTTTGACGACGCTGGCGTTTGCGATCACTGTTTGGGCTTCAAGCAAGATGTGCTACCTAATTGGCAGCCTAATGAAAAAGGTGCCGCAATGTTTCGTGAAATGGTTGCACAAATCAAGGCTTCAGGAAAGGGTAAGCCATTTGACTGCATCATGGGCATGAGTGGTGGGCTTGACAGTTCTTACCTTCTTCATCTTGCGGTTAAGGAGTTTGACCTTCGCCCATTGGTGTTTCACGTTGACGGGGGATGGAATACCGATCTTGCAGTAAATAACATTCAGGTTTTAGTGGATAAGCTTGGTCTTGATCTTTATACAGAGGTCATTAATTGGAACGAAATGCGAGATTTTCAGCTTGCATTTTTTAAGTCGGGGGTGCCTCACATCGACCTTCCACAAGACCATGCTTTTGTTGCGACCCTTTACCACTTTGCAAATAAGCATGGCATTAAGTACATTGTTAATGGAGGGAATTACTCGACCGAATGCGTGCGCAACCCAAAAGAATGGTTGTACTACGGCACAGATATGGCGCAGATCAAGGACATTCACAGACAATTTGGAACTGTTGAATTACGCACCTACCCGTTTAGCTCTGTACTGTTTCATAAGGTATACCTTCGCTATATTCGAGGCGTTAAGGTCGTAAAACCATTGAACCTTATGCCTTATACAAAGGAAAATGCAAGCAAAGTCTTAGCTGAAACTTATGGATGGCGTCCATACCCCCAGAAGCACTTCGAATCACGATTTACACGCTTTTACGAGGGTTATTGGTTGCCAACTAGGTTTGGCTATGACACAAGGCGTGTTCAGTACTCCAGCCTGATTCAAACAGGACAAATGACCCGAGATGAGGCGCTAGAGCGTTTGAAGCAACCTGCCTATGACCCTGCGACCATTGATGAAGACTTTGAGTACATCGCAACAAAGCTTGGTATTGGTGTTCAAGAGTTACGCAGTTATCATGAAATGCCATTGAAAACCTATAAGGACTACAACAATCGTGAGTGGTTATTTGATTTAGGTGCCAAGACGCTGAAGGCTCTTGGAATCGAAAGGGCTGTGAAGCGATGATTGCCATCGTCGATTACGGTTCGGGTAATGTCTCGGCGATTGCTGATATTTTTAAACGCCTTAAGTTGCCCCATGTGATAACACGCGACCATGCTGAATTGAAGGCGGCCGACCGATACGTCCTACCTGGCGTTGGTGCTTTCGACACCACGATGCGTACGCTAAAGGATTCTGGTTTGATCGGCGTCCTTAATGACGAGGTGCAAGGGCATGGCAAGAAAATCATGGGTGTTTGCGTTGGTATGCAAATCCTTGGTGATTCAAGTGACGAAGGTGTTTTGCCTGGACTTGGGTGGATACCAGGCCACATCCGTCGCATTGATCCATCAACGATCAATGGGTTGCCTAAACTGCCGCACATGGGATGGAATTCAGTACACATCAAGAATGATTCTCCTTTGTTTGAGGGTGTAGATCCGAAACGAGGCTTCTATTTTTTGCACAGTTACTATTTTGACGCAAATGATCCGAAAAGTGTTTTAGCAACCGTTGACTACGGAAGCAAAATTCCTTGTGTAGTGGCTTCCGGCAACGTATTCGGATTTCAGTTTCATCCTGAGAAAAGTCATTCCAATGGCGTGGAAGTTTTCAGAAATTTCTCACTGCTCTGATTATGTTGCGCTCCCGAATTATTCCTTGCCTGTTGTTGCACCAAGGTGGCTTGGTGAAAACGCGTCAATTTAAGGAGCCGAAGTATGTCGGCGATCCACTCAATGCCGTGAAGATTTTCAACGAAAAAGAAGTCGATGAACTGATGTTTATTGACATCGACGCGACGGCTGAGACCCGAGAACCTAACATGCAGTTACTACGCAGCCTGGCAGTGGAATCTAGAATGCCTCTTTGCTACGGCGGTGGCGTTAAACATGCTGATCAGGCTTCGCGCATCGTTGCAACTGGTTTCGAGAAGGTTTCTATCAGTGCTGCTGCGCTGGCGCGGCCTGCTTTGATCAGAGAAATGTCTGAAGCCATTGGCTCACAAAGTGTTGTTGTGACGATTGATGTGAAAGCCAATCGACTTTTCGCTGGGCACACCATCTATACACACAACGGGCGTCAAAAGCATAAGCAGCCTTTGCTCGAGTTTTGTCATCAGGCAGTATCAATGGGCGCGGGTGAAATCATCATCAACTCAATCGACCGTGACGGTCTCATGGAGGGCTACGACTTGGATCTCGCGCGCCAGGTACGTGGTGCTATTGATACGCCGATGACCATGTTGGGCGGTGCCGGCACTGCCGAGCACATGCAGGCATTGATTGATGCGGTTGGAACCGTGGGCGCAGCAGCTGGGAGCATGTTTGTTTTCAAGGGTCTTTATCGGGCCGTTCTCATTAACTATGCACGTCCAACAAGGCTGCAAGGCCAAGACAATTCATGAAACAAATTCTTCAAGACATGGCTAAAGGTGGTACGACCTTGGCCGAGGCACCCGCACCCCTTATCAGCAGTTCTCATTTGTTAATTCACACCACTACATCGCTTATTTCCGCGGGTACTGAGCGCATGTTGGTTGGCTTCGGCAAAGCGTCGTATATCGAAAAGGCCCGCCAGCAACCCGAGAAAGTGAAGATGGTGCTGGAGAAGGTAGCTACGGATGGACTTATGACCACCATCGATGCTGTGCAATCCAAGCTGGCACAGCCTTTGCCACTCGGTTACTGCAACGTAGGCGTGGTGGCTGAATTGGGCACTGGTGTGGACGGGTTTCAAGTGGGGGACCGCGTGGTGTCCAACGGGCCGCATTCCGATGTGGTCAAGGTTGCTAAAAACCTGTGTGCTCGAATTCCTGATGCTGTGGACGACGAGTCTGCTGCCTTTGTGGTCGTAGCCAGCATTGGGTTGCAGGGCATTCGTTTAGCGCAGCCCTCGCTAGGCGAGGCATTTGTGGTTACAGGAGCGGGGCTTATCGGGTTGCTCACTGTGCAGTTGTTGTTAGCGCAGGGCTGCCGGGTGTTGGCGATCGATTTCGACGAGTCGAAGCTGGCTTTGGCCAAGCAATTCGGTGCGCAGACCTGCAATCCCGGCGCAGGTGAAGACCCGGTGGCTGCAGGGATGGCTTTGAGCAGGGGGCAGGGGGTCGATGGAGTGATCATCACCGCCTCTACCTCGTCGAGTGATCCCGTCACGCAGGCAGCGCGCATGTGCCGTAAACGTGGGCGCATTGTGCTTGTGGGTGTGACGGGACTGGAGCTCAATCGTGCCGACTTTTATGAAAAGGAACTGAGCTTCCAGGTCAGCTGTTCCTATGGCCCAGGCCGCTACGATCCCAATTATGAAGACAAGGGCCAAGATTATCCGCTGGGCTTTGTCCGCTGGACTGAGCAGCGCAACTTTGAGGCCGTGCTGGACATGTTGGCCAGCGGCCAGCTCGATGTGAAGCCGCTCATCACGCACCGCTTTGCGTTTGAAGATGCGCCCAAGGCTTATAAGGCACTGACGGCAGACAAGACAGGGCTGGGCATGCTGCTGTTCTACTCGTCGCCTGTTACCCAGCGCATGGTGCGCAGTATACCGCTCAAGCCTGGGGCAACATTT
>JACCED011359005.1_pt1 | contig 13362 bp, 14 predicted proteins | sample 7455021 | NCBI WGS metagenome assembly JACCED01 (sample SAMN15323456, study PRJNA562643) | freshwater metagenome | isolation source: river surface water | place: USA:Blue River Watershed | collected 2017-08-19 | reverse complement strand
TCATAGCGCGTCATATCCTGCTCTTGCAGGAAATAGGCGGCATGGCTTTCACGTTCAGCAAAGATCGCAACGAGCACATTCGCGCCCGTGACTTCTTCGCGACCGGAAGATTGCACATGGATGACGGCGCGTTGAATGACACGCTGGAAGCCAGCTGTGGGCTTGGCATCTTCGCGACCATCGGTAACGAGGTTTTCAAGCTCGTTCTCGATATATTCAACGAGGTTCTTGCGCAGCGCGTCGAGATCGACCGAGCAAGCGCGCATGACGGCGGCTGCGTCTGTGTCGTCAAGCAGGCTTAGCAAGAGATGCTCAAGCGTTGCATATTCATGACGACGCTCATTGGCGACCGCCAAAGCGCGGTGGAGGGACTGTTCGAGATTACGAGAAAAGGACGGCATTGCTGCTCTCACCCTTTGCGTTCGAGGTTTCGGAGCAAGGGCTGGGAGCAGAGGGGGCTGATGCCCGGTCCACTTTCGGCCTCGCGGCTTGCATTTCCAATGCGAGGATCATCTCGCCGATCCACTGGCGCATTCGTTTCATATGCGCCCCCCTGCGAACGCCACGCTGATGATACGCTTCAGCGCAGCTACGGCAATGGCCCCTTTGACCCTGCCGCTTATTTTCAACACAACCGTCTTGTCTCCTGCTGTCACTTTTTCTCCATGATGCACTGCAGCGGATGCTGGTGCTTGCGCGCATAGTCCATGACCTGCGTGACCTTGGTCTCGGCAACTTCATAAGTGAAGACGCCGCATTCCCCGACGCCATGCTGATGGACATGCAGCATGATGCGCCGCGCCTCTTCGGTGCCCTTGTTGAAATATTTGCGCAGCACGGTCACCACGAACTCCATGGGCGTGTAGTCATCATTCAACAGCAAAACCCTGTACATGCTGGGTTTGCGCGTCTGCGTGCGGGTGCGCGTGATGACCGCCGTGCCGGTCCCGTTGCCGGTCCCTTGGCCACCACCCTCGCCGCCTCGGCGCGGTTCACGCGCAGCAAATACCGTGCCGCAATGCACGGGCTCATCGAAGTTGAGAGCCGAAATCTGGAAATTCACCCGTATCATTCCTGTCCCGACAGCCCAATTAGGTCGCACCATGCCCACCCTCAACCGCAAGGATGGCGCTTTTTGGAAAAGAGCCCCCCGCGATGGAAATAATCTATTGGTGCGGGGGCCAGTTCGCCAGAGGGGCAAACAGCCCATGCCCCCATTATCTTCGGGTGGGCCAGCTTTGCCGTGCCGAAAAGCAAAAGACCCGGCCAAAGCCGGGTCTTTCAGACCGGAGATGATCCGCGAAAAACTTACTTGCTGAAGGACTGAGCCTTGGCGAAGGCTTCTTCCACCGGCTTGAAGCTGTCCTTGGCGAGGTTCGTGAAGAGTTCGCCCATCTTGGAGCTCTGAGCCACGAAGGTCTCATAGCTTTCCTTGGCGAATTCGCTCTGGATTTCGATAGCCTTATCAAGGCTCTTCACGCCCATGAGCTTTTCCACGAGGCCGGTCGAGGCTTCGAGCGACTTCTTGGAATATTCAGTGGCTTCCGACGCGATCTGCTGCACGCCCTTGGTCCAGGCGGCCGAGGCCTGGGTGGCGGCTTCAAACTGGTCCTTGCCGAACTTCTGCATGTCTTCAATGTTCTTGAACATGGCAATCCCCTTGGATTGGTGAGCCGGGCGAAGGCCGCTGCGCCATCGCATGACCTTCATCTAGGTGCACTGCACAATAATGTCAAGCGAATATTTTGCATCGCAGCAAAGCTCCCGGCGCCTCGCATTAACCTGCCCGTAACCGCACCCCGCTAAGGTCTTGAGATGTGTTGTAGGGGCCACTGTCAGGGTGGCCCAAAGTACGAGTCGGGGTTGCGTATGCGCGTTGTACCAGCAGGCGTCACGAGGGGGCGCGTCCTGTCTGCTATGGCTCTGTGCGGGTTGGCCGGTGCCGTGTTCTTCACCAGCCTTGGCGATGCGCAGGCTAATATCCGCAAGAACAAGCATAAGCAGCCTGTTGCCAGCGGCTTCCTCCCCCCCTCCTATGCCGCCATGGTGGTTGATGCGAATACCGGCAAGGTGCTCCATGCCGACCGCGAGAACGAGCTTCGTCACCCCGCTTCTGTCACCAAGGTCATGACCCTATACATGCTGTTTGAACAGCTCGAACGGGGGCGCCTTCGCCTGACGGACGAGATCACGATCTCCGCCCATGCAGCCTCCATGCCCCCTTCGAAGCTCGGCCTGCGTCCCGGCGACACGATTACTGTTGAGGAGGCCATCAAGGCGGTCGTCACCAAATCCGCGAATGATGTGGCCGCTGCAATCGGTGAGGCGATTGGTGGCACCGAGTCCCGTTTCGCGCAAATGATGACCGCGCGCGCCCATAGCATGGGCATGACGCGCACCAATTACGCCAATGCCTCAGGCCTGCCTGATCCGCGCCAGGTGACGACAGCGCGAGACCTCACAATTCTGGGCCGCGCAATTCAGGAACGCTTTCCGCGCTACTATCACTACTTCTCAACATCAGCCTTCCACTTTCGTGGCCGCGTGATTGGCAACCATAATCGCCTGCTCGGCAATATCGAGGGTGTTGATGGCATCAAGACGGGTTACACGCGCGCGTCAGGCTTCAATCTTCTCTCATCAGCCAAGCGCGGCAATCGTCGCATCGTCTCGGTTGTGCTGGGCGGCACCAGCGGCCCACAGCGTGACCGCATCATGGCGGGTCTGATCGTCAAACATATCGACAATGCATCTTCGACCCGCAGCACCATGATTGCAGATGCAGCACCGGCAAGCGATGCCACCGCCCGCCTTGCACCCATGGCCTATGCCGCAACGCCTGAGCCTGCTGTCGAAAGGCCGCGTCCCGTGGCCGCTACGACGGATCGCACAGCTTCCATTCCTTCGCGTGACAAGCCTGTAGCTCACAGGCCGCAAGAGACGCGCATCGCCAAAACCGAGACCCGTCCCGCCATTCCGCCGGGCATGATGATCCAGATTGGTGCAAGCGATAACCAGGCGAATGCGAATGACCTTCTCGCCAAAGCGCGCAGCCGCGCAGCCAATCTGAAAAAGGCAACCTCTTACACCGAGAAAGTGCAGCGTGGCGGTGAAACGCTCTATCGCGCGCGCTTTGCCGGTTTGACGGAACGTGATGCGGAAGCAGCCTGCAAGTCGCTCAAGCGCTCGGGCATCTCCTGTTTCACCACGCGCAACTGAAGGAACCAACCACCGTCAGACGCTTTTCCTCGACACTAGTATTGCGTAGCGGAGCTAGCCATGTCGGCGCATCAGGATGGATTTGGCTTCATTGACCCGGGCAGCCAGGGCCGTCGTCCCCCCGTGGTCGGGATGCAGTTTCTTTATGAGCGTGCGATGCGCCCGCGTGATGTCTTCGCGCGAGGCTCCCTTGGCAAGCCCCAGGATTTCATAGGCTTCATCCTCGGACATGGAAGCCGTCGCGCGTTGAACACTGCGCCCCGTGTTCAAGTCATCCTCGCCTGCCGCACGCCATCCGGGAAAGCGGCGGTCGAGATAAGCCTCTAGAAGCTGCGCACCATAAGGGTCTTCGCGTCGGCATTGCGCGCGAATGTCGAGCAGCAGCTCCTGTGTGAGATCTTGCAAAGCGCGCCCCATATAGGGGCCAGCCAGAACAGCGCCGCGCAAATCACCTGAGCGCATAACTTCGATTTCGATCATGGCAGATCGCATCTGCGAGATCGGCTCATTGCCGAATAGCGCGCCCAGTTTATGCGATTTCACGACGCCCAGCAGATAAAGACCAAAGCCCCCGACAGCCAAAGCAATCTCGGTCTGTCCGCGCGAAAAGAGAAAGCCGGCAAGACCCAGCACAGCCAAACCGCCCAGCGGCTTGAGCATCCGCGCAAGCTTGGCAGGGTCGGCGCTTTCGAAGGCCTTCTTGGCGTACCAGAGAACGATCAGCGCCGCGATGACGCCGACTAGCTGCACGATCACGCGGGCAAGCTCCTGCTTGAAGTCACTCCCACCCAAGATCGGATGGGAGGGGCCAATCTGCAAGCACTTACTGGAAGATCTTGCGGGCTTTGGCAGCCACCTCAGGCTTCACGTCCAGCATCCGGGCGACGATCTTGTCAGATTCAGGCCCGCTGATGGGATAGACCGGCAATAACAGCCGCGTCATCTCTGCGCGGAAGGCTTTATCCGCCATCAGATCATCAAAGGCCTTGCGCAGGATCGCAACCCGGTCAGCTGGAACATCCCGCGAGACGGCAAAAGGACGCCCGATTTCGTCTGCGCTCAAAACGGCCAGCACATCGCGCTGCTCTTGCGAGGTCACGAAATCGTCAATCGCACGCGCGCTTTCGGGGATTTCCGGCGGACGGTCCTTGGAGAAGCGGACGAATGGATGAATGCGCTTCTCCTGAATCCAGTTCGGCGGAATGCTGGAGAAGGTGCCGCAATCACCATCAAGCTCGCCGCGTTCCATCGCAAGACGCTGCTCGGCCGAACCGGGGAAGCCGAGGATCTGGCGCACAGGCGCATTAAACACTTCGCGCAAGGTCGCGCCATTGACGTAATTGCCGGAGCCCTTGCCCGTGCCGCCAATGATCCATTCCTTACGCTTCATCATCTCTTCCCAAGTCTTCACGCCATTGGGCCCATAGCCATAGCAAACGCGGAAATCGGGCGTGACCGTGCCCACAAAGGCATAGCGACGGAAATCGAAGGGAACCTTGTCGGGCTCAACGACTGATTGCGTGATCAATCCGGGGTTGAAGATCACCATCACGGTCCCGTCCTTGGCCTGCGTGGTGCCAACAGCGCGCACTGCTGTGAGGCTACCCGCGCCCGGCATGTTCTGGACGACAATGTTGGGGCGACCGGGAATATGGTCGGGAAGGAATCGCGCAAGCTGGCGCGCATAGACATCATAGCCACCCCCCGGCGTGAAGCCGACAATGATGGTCACGGTCTTGTCCTTGTAGAAATCAGCGGCACGCACCGCAGACGATGAAAGCCCGACAGCAATGGCCAAAGCACCCAGCACCAACCTCATTGGCGTCTCCCTTTCGTTGCTGACACCATGCATCAGGCCACAGGGGCTTTGCAATCGGCTGATTACAAAAGGCCGAGTTCCCGCAATTCACGTCTCAGCGCTTCAGGCATTTCAGCCACCTGCCCCGCTCCGGCCTTCAGATCCTCCGGTGCCTCATGGTCAGGCAGATAGCGCCAGCCCTGAAACGGCCGCTGCGGCCGGGGCATGACCTGAATAACCTTGGGTTTCAGGACGATATGGCAACGACCCACGCCCTCATTGTCCGTGTAGGGGCGGATATCGAGGATTTGCTGGCGCGCCGCCACCTGCCCTTTGATCACCCAATAAAGCGAGCCACCGTCGAGCAACTCATCCACACGTTTTGGCACCATGCGGGTGCGATGGGTCTGTTCCACAGGCTCGCCCGCCGCCTTTTTCTGGGCGAGGCGCAGCTTGATCCAGTCCTCATGGTCACGGATGGACTCCGCGCCAACGCAAAGCTTGATGAGATGCAGTGGCATGGCGGGTTTTTACCCTGCCCGGCCCGCCCCGCAAAGAGCGGAGGCTTCAAGCGTCCACAGATCAGCCGCGCCCCACAAAGGGCATCTTGGTCGCCATCACTGTCATGAATTGGACATTCGCTTCCAAGGGCAGGCCTGCCATATAAATCAGCGCGTCCCCCACATGCTTCAGATCCATCAGCGGTTCAGGAGCAATCGTGCCATTGGCCTGCGGGACCCCCGCCTTCATGCGGCCTGTCATCTCCGTTTCCGCATTGCCGATGTCGATCTGGCTGACGGCGATGTCATATTTACGTCCGTCGAGCGCGGCTGATTTGGTGAGCCCGGTGATGGCATGTTTGGTCGCCGTATAGGCCGCAGAATTGGGACGCGGTGCAGTGGCTGAGATCGAGCCGTTATTGATGATGCGCCCGCCTTGCGGCTTTTGCTCTTTCATGATGCGAAAGGCATGTTGGGTGCAATAATAGGCGCCGTTCAGATTAACATCGACCACTGCTTGCCACGCGGCCACATCCACATCTTCCAGCAATCCGGGCGGTGAAAACAGGCCCGCATTGTTGAAGAGCAGATCGAGACGCCCATAGGTCTTGCGGATTGTCTCAAAGACTTTGGCAACCTGCGCTTCATCCGCAACATCACAGGTCAGCGGCAAAGCCTCGCCACCTGTTGCGCGAATTTCTTGCGCGACTTTCTCAAGCGGCTCTGCGCGGCGACCAATAAGCACAATGACAAAACCGGCACTCGACAATGCAAGACAGGCCGTACGTCCAATACCGGAACCACCACCGGTCACGAGTGCAATTCGGGCCATCATGCTTTCCCTTCCTGTTCACCATTTGCCTTTGTTCATCTTCGCGATGATTGCTTCAGTTTCGGAGCGCCATCCTGGTGGCGCCTTCTCCAGTGGGGCCTGCGCGGAGCCTGGCACAATATGCACCACACGATAATGGCGCGCCTTCAATGCGCGCAACAGGTCGGGCATCATCTTCACCGTTTGCAGGCGATTGTCATGCAGCAACACAATACCCTTGCCTGCAACAGCGAGTCGCTTCAGCAGCAAATCAAGGGTCTGCTGCGGGCTCATCTCCATCCAGTCAGAGGCCCATAGATCCGCACCAAAGATTGCGATGCCGCGTTGGGCGAGCAACGCATTCATCTCTGGCGTATCGGCAAAACCGGGATAGCGGAAGAAGGGCACGCGCGGATGTTCGGTTGCCTGTCCATAGACGGCGAGATCATCTGCCGCCATGCCGTCGAAGATTTCCGCCCGCGCCTCTTGTGCTGAAAGACCGCGCAGCGTCTTTGCTGGATGAGTGAGCGTGTGATGAGCGAGCGTGTGGCCATCGGCCAGCGCCCGACGCAGCAAAGCGGGCTGGTCCTTTGCATTGCGTCCGACGAGAAAGAATGTCGCCTTCACGCATTCGTCACGAAGAGCCTTCAGAAGAGGTCCGGTGAGGGCGGGCAATGGGCCATCGTCAAAGGTGAGCACCACCTCGCCAGGAGCAAGGGCGAGTGTCTGGGGATAGGATTTGAGACCAAGCTTGAGACCGCCTGCCGGATTGATTTCGATGATGCGCGATGTGCCCAATGCATCGGGTCTTGGACAAGTGGCCGCGGCTGTGCCGAGGCTGAGTGAGACCCAACACAGGCCGATCGGGATCATGCGCCACAAGGCCATGGGAAAAACCTCTTTTCGGACAGGAAGCGATTGCCTCAGGCCCGCTTCGCACGTAAGTAGCACAAAATCCCTGAAACCGAATCCGGTGCGCCATGGCCGAGATCACCCCCACCGATCCGACGCCTGACCTCAGCGCTTTGCGCACTGAGGATGGCGACATCAATCTGGCCTTTGTGGACGAGGTCACACAGGCCATTACCGAGCGCAATGCCGAGCGCGTGCTCGAGCTTGCCGGTGATCTCCATGAAGCTGACCTGGGTGACCTGATCGAAGCGCTCGATCACGAGGACCGTCCCAGACTGATCGAATTGATGGGACGCGAATTCGACTTCGCGGCCCTGATCGAAGTTGATGACACGGTGCGCGAGGAGATCCTCGAAGAGCTGCCAACCGAAACCGTTGTCGAGGGCGTCAGCGAACTTGAGAGCGACGACGCTGTCGCCATTCTCGAAGACCTCGACAAGGAAGATCAGGCCGAAATTCTTGACGCCATGTCGCCGGTGGATCGCGCTGCCCTGCGTCGGTCACTCGACTATCCCGAATATTCTGCCGGTCGTCTCATGCAGACGACACTGGTCACCGCACCACCCTTCTGGACGGTTGGCCAGATGCTCGATCACATCCACGACGCGACAGATGATGATCTGCCCGACAGCTTCTTTGAGGTCTTCGTTGTCGATCCCGCCCATCATCTTCTGGGCAACGTCTTTCTCGATACGCTGGTGCGCGCCCGCCGGTCCTCGCAACTCAGCGAGTTGATGCAGGAGCGCCATGCCGTTCATGTCGAAGAGGATCAGGAAGAAGTTGCCCGCGTCTTCGAACGATATAACCTCGTCTCTGCGCCAGTGGTTGATGATACGGGACGGCTGATGGGTGTCGTCACCATTGACGACATCGTGGACGTCATCGAGGAAGAGGCGGAAGAAGACATCAAGGCGCTCGGCGGTGTGCGGGCGGGCGAAGATCTCTCCTCCTCCGTTCTGTGGATTACGCGCAGCCGCTTTACATGGCTCTTCGTCAATCTCGTGACAGCCTTCATCGCCTCCGCTGTCATTGGCCTCTTCGAAGGTCAGGTCGAAAAGATGGTGGCCTTGGCCGTGCTCGTGCCCATCGTTGCCTCGCAGGGCGGCAATGCAGCCACGCAGACCATGACGGTTGCTGTGCGCGCACTGGCCACGCGCGAACTCTTCTCCGGCAATGCAGCGCGCGTTGCCATCCGTGAAGTCTCCGTCGGGCTGCTGAATGGTGTCGCCTTTGGCATTCTCACCGGCATCGGCGCAGGTCTGTGGTTCTCAAGCGCCGGTCTTGGCATCGTCATCGGCCTCGCCATGGTGTGCAACCTCGTTGCCGGTGCCTTGGGCGGCATTCTGATCCCGCTGACGCTCGACAGGCTGGGCTATGATCCAGCCGTATCCTCTGGCGCCTTTGTCACGACCGTCACCGATGTCGTCGGCAACTTCGCCTTTTTGGGAATCGCAACCCTGTGGTTCGGTCTCTACTGACCCGTTAACACTTCCTTACCAAATTGGGCGCTAGGGATCGGGAATGCTGTATCTGCGTTCTCTCCCTCGCTCGGCCAAGGCGCTGATTGGTCTTGGCCTTCTCCTCTCGCTCACGGCTTGTGGCGGCGGCGCTGACCGCACCCATTCCATCCGCCCCCCGAAGAGCGAATTCACCGGCCCCTATCCGCATGACTTCCCCATTCACGGCATTGATGTATCCAATCATCAGGGCGACATTGATTGGCAGGCCGTGCGCGCAAGTGGCGTCAAATTCGCCTATATCAAAGCCACCGAAGGCGGTGACCATGTGGATCGCCGCTTTGCCCAGAATTGGGCCGGAGCGAAAGCGGCTGGCGTGCAGCATGGCGCCTACCACTTCGTCTATTGGTGCCGCCCGTGGCGAGAGGAGATGGCCAATTTCTTCCGCACGGTTCCGGTGGAGCGCGATGCGCTGCCGCCGGTGCTTGATGTTGAAGCAACGCCCGAGTCCAAGACGTGCAAGCGCCGCCTTGAACGCCACACCGTGATCCCTGAAATCCGCGCCATGCTGCAAGCCATGGAGCAGCATTATGGCAAGCGCCCGGTAATCTATACCACGGTGGATTTCTACGAAGCCATCCTGCATCCCAGCGAGTTGGAAGACTATCCGATCTGGGTACGCTCGACGAAACATTCTCCGCAAGTGCGCTACGGCAAGCGCTATTGGCATTTCTGGCAATATCAGTCAGACGGTCAGGTTGCCGGCATCAAGGGCAATGTGGACAAGAATGCCTTTCGTGGCGATCACAAGCAGTGGCTCGCCTTTCTCGGCAATTGATTCCGAACATGCTAGAGGTGGTTCCATGAGCGACCACCTCGACCGTATCGAAACCCTCGCCAATATCGGTTCCTCGCTTCTGGGCGTGCAGCTCGAAGCCGCTGGCCTGACGCGCGAGGATATCAGCACAGACAGATGGATCTTCGGCTATTGCTTCGGTCTGTTTGAAGCGATGGCACGCTATGCGCGGCTCGATCAATATACGCAAGGCATGCAAATGATGGGCGCAGGCTTTGGCCAGCTCATCGGGGACAAGTCGCAAGGCCCCAACCTCTTCCGCCAGTCACTCGACCATCAGGAAGATCCAGCCTTTCAGGAAGGCGCAAGTTTTGGCGAGACTGACCTATTGGCTTGGGCGGCTGATGCCAATGCCCTGCCCGCCAATCTCACGCGCTATGCTCGCAACCACAAATCAAAAGACTAAGCCACGAGGAACGCCATGTTGAAACTCTGGGGACGCACCAATTCGCTGAATGTGCAAAAAGTGCTTTTGTGCCTGAATGAATTGAAACTGCCTTTTGAGCGTTTCGATGCTGGTATGCAATTCGGCGTCGTCAAGACGCCTGAATATTTGCGCATGAACCCCAATTCGAATGTGCCGACCTTGCAGGATGGTGACTTCATTCTATGGGAGTCCAATGTCATTGTGCGCTATCTCTCGTCATTGCATTCGCCCGATCGTCTCTGGCCAACAGATGCGCGTGAACGTGCCGAAGCAGAGCGCTGGATGGACTGGCAACAGACCGTGCATAATCCATCGCTAACGACCGTCTTCTGGAATCTTGTGCGTCACCCCGGCTCCATTGGTGAGAAGGAATTCGCGCAGGCCTGCGAGCGAACCGAGCGGGCGATGGATATTCTCGAAGCGCGCTTGCGCGAAAGCAAATGGTTGGGCGGCGAGCATTTCACCATGGCTGATTGCGCGCTCGCACCGGGCATTCATCGTTATCTGCACCTGCCGGCCGAGCATCCACAACGCCCTGACGTGCAGCGCTTCTATGATGCTGTACTCGCCCGCCCCGGTGCGCGCGAGATTCTTCTCCTGCCACTCACCTGATGAGCTGATGACCATGAGCGATTTGGCAAGCCTCACCCCCCGCCGCCATGCCAATGGGGCCAATATTCCCGCCATTGGGCTTGGCACATGGCAGTTGCGCGGTGATGAATGTGTGCGCGCTGTATCGGGCGCGATCGGCATTGGCTATCGCCACATCGACACTGCGGCCATGTATGAGAATGAGCGCGAGGTCGGTGAAGGGTTGCGGGCGAGCAGCATCAGGCGCGATGAGGTTTTTCTCACCACGAAAGTCTGGACGACCGATATTGCTGATGGTGCCTTGCAGGCCTCCGCTGCGCAAAGTCTGAAACGCCTGAAGATCGAACAGGTCGATCTTCTGCTGATCCACTGGCCCAATCGCAGCATTCCACTCGCACAATCTATCAAGGCGCTGTGCGAGGTGAAGCAGAAGGGGCTCACACGCCATATCGGCGTTGCCAATTTCCCTGTCGCCATGCTGGAAGATGCAGTGCGACTGGCGGCCCAGCATGGTGAGATCCTCGCCACCAATCAATGCGAATATCATCCACTGCTCGCACAGGCGCAGCTGATTGAAGCGTGCCGCAAGGCCAACATGGCCTTTGTCTCTTATTGCCCGGTCGGCAAGGCGCAGCTCTTTTCCAATCCGGTGATTGCAGGCATCGCGCGCACATATGACAAGGCGCCGTCCCAAATCATTTTGCGCTGGCATTTGCAGCAAAGCGATGTCGTTGCCATTCCGAAGTCAGCCAGCGCCGCACATCAGCGGGAAAATCTGAGCATTTTTGATTTCGAACTGAGCGCCGACGAGATGCGCGCGATTCATGGTCTGGCGCAACGGGGGGGACGCATGGTTGATCCGTCCTTCGCGCCTGATTGGGATCGCTGACTATTCGCTGCGCGGCAGACCCAAACGATAGACCCCGCGAAAATCATCCGGGTCTGCGGGCTTACCCTTGCGATAAATGACAAGGCGGCCCTGACGCGCGAGCCCGACAGCGGCCGCGCGCACATGCGTCAACCAGCGACGCCAAGCCAGATCATCCTCACCGCGTGCAGACGCGAAAGCTTTCGCTGCATCGGTGGGGCAGATCGTCTTTTCCGCACCGCGTTCATGGCAGAGCTTCAGGATCACATCCTCAAGCGGCTTGCGTTCGGGCTTTGACGTCTCGACGTCATTCATCACTTGAAATCCATATCAAACGGGGCTGCATCAAGCGCGCGCCGGGCCTCTGAGCGGAATTGGCGCGCCCACATCACATAGATCACCGCGGCCGTCGAGACCATGAAAACCCACGGCCCCAGAAACCAGCCCAGATAGGCCAGCGCGAAGAAGAAGGCGCGCTGGCCACGCGTGAAATGACTGCCAGCCACAATATTCATGCGCGCCGCCCGGCGCACCATCTCCTCACGTGCCGCAACGTCATCGGTCACGCGCGATGGCGTAGCACCGACGAGAATGGCCGCGAAATTGAACAGACGATAGGCCCAGGCGAATTTGAAAAACGCATAGCCGAAGATCAGCAGAAGGCCGATGCTCTTCACTTCCCACATGGTGCGGTCCGCGACCAGACCGAGCGGCAGATCGGCAAAGATGCGCAACATGTCATCGGTCGCGCGCAACATGGTGATGGCGCCACCCACCGCGATCAGCGAGGTGGAAGTAAAAAAGGCTGCACCATTTTGCAGGCTGCCCATGATGGAACTGTCCACCATCCGCGCCTCACGCAAGGACATTTCATGCATCCAGCGGAAACGATATTCGTTCATCCGCTCATTGAGCCCCTGCTCCCCCATAAAGCCATGACGCACGAAGCGCGAATAGGCACTCCAGGCGAGCACGAAGAAACACAGCCCAACAAGATCGGGAATGGAGAGAGCAAGCATGGAGCCTCGCTGCCCATGGCGGGCGAATCGAACCCCGCCAACATGCCTTCCACCCGCCCCAACAGCAACTCGCGCAATGCCGCAGCCCCTGCTAGGCTCATCGGATCAGGGGAGGAACAGATGGTCATGACAATCGCAGTGGTAGCGCAAGGCACCATGGGGGCTGGCACAGGCGCGGCCCTGACGCGCGGCGGCCTGAAGGTTGTGACCTCGCTTGAGGGACGCAGTGCCGCAAGCGCCAAACGTGCCGCTGAAGCTGGGATGGAAGCGGTCAGCGATGCAGCTCTCGTCGAGGCAGACATGATCTTGTCCATCGTGCCGCCGCGCGACGCGATGGAATTTGCAAAGCGCATGGCTCCCCATCTGAAAGCGGCCGCCCGCAAGCCTCTCTTCGTGGATTTCAACGCGGTGAGCCCGCAGACGGTGAAAGAGATTGCACAGGTCATCGCCGCCACCGGAGCGCCCTTTGTCGATGGGGGCATCATCGGGGGCCCGCCGCGTGAGGGCTATAGCCCGGCCTTCTATTGCTCAGGCCCGCAGGCTGAGGCCATCAGCGCGCTCTCCGATCATGGCATCGACATCCGCGTCATGGATGGCGAAGTGGGCGAGGCCTCTGCCCTCAAGATGAGCTATGCCGGCATCACCAAGGGCCTGACTGCGCTCGGCTCCATGATGATGCTCGCTGCCACCCGCGCCGGCGCCGATCGGGCGCTCAGGGCCGAGATCAGCGACAGCCAGCCCGACCTCACACGCTGGTTCGAACGCCAAGTGCCAGCCATGTATTCCAAAGCCTATCGCTGGGTCGCAGAGATGCGCGAGATCGCGGATTTCTGCCGCGACGACCCCGCCGCCGCAGCCTTCTTCGAGGCCGCAGCGCGGTTCTATGAACAAATGGCGGAAGATC
>JACCED010376024.1_pt1 | contig 13366 bp, 12 predicted proteins | sample 7455021 | NCBI WGS metagenome assembly JACCED01 (sample SAMN15323456, study PRJNA562643) | freshwater metagenome | isolation source: river surface water | place: USA:Blue River Watershed | collected 2017-08-19 | reverse complement strand
TGAATCTTATTTTCAGTATCTGAAAGTTCACGCTGAAGCTCAAGGAAATTGGTATTCGCTTTAAGGTCAGGATACGCCTCTGCAACCGCAAGAAGCTTACCGAGTGACGCTCCGAGTGTTTGCTCTGCACCCGCCATTACCGCAAGCGACTCAGGAGTTATCTTAGACGGATCCACATGCACCTTTGTTGCCTCTGCACGAGCCTGTGTTACCGCATCAAGCGCTTCTCGCTCATGTGTTGCATATCCCTTTACTGTTTCAATAAGATTTGGGATAAGGTCATACCGTCTTTTAAGCTGGACATCAATATCCGCCCACGCCTCCTTTGTCCGTTGTACAAGTTTTACAAAACTGTTGTATGAAATAATTGCCCAAAGAACAATTACCGCAAGTACAATCAATACAATGTATGTGGTTGACATAAAATCTAAAATTACTAACTCAAATGAATATACAAAAATTATACCACCTCTGTTCCAGAATAAAAGACTACACTAATCAAAAACACTGATGCAAAAGCATCAGTGTTTTTGGATACTCGTGTATGAATCGAAACCCTTTTATATACTCGTCAAGTAAGGTATTACATCATTCCCATTCCACCTCCCATATCAGGCATTGCTGGCTTCTCCGGCTCTGGTTCATCCGCAATCGCCGTTTCAGATGTAAGAAGAATCGCCACCGCTGATACCGCATGCTGAACACCTGCACGTTCTACTTTTACTGGATCAATAATTCCTGCACGAATCATATCATCCACCATAACCGCTTTACGAGCATCATATCCTGCAGAACCTCCAGCAGTTTTTACCTTATCAACAATTACCGCACCATCATGCTTTCCTACATTGTTCGCAAGTTGCTTAAGTGGTTCTTCAAGTGCTTTAAGCACTATATTGAATCCAATAAGTTCGTCACGACTAAGATCAGCTGGAATACGAGCCTCAACTACCGCCGCAGCGCGCGCGAGCGATGTTCCACCACCAGAAACAATACCTTCTTCTATCGCTGCCTTTGTTGCATTTACCGCATCTTCAATCTTAAGTTTGAGATACTTCATTTCGGTTTCTGTTGCAGCACCCACCTTAAGTACCGCTACACCACCTGAGAGCTTTGCAATACGCTCTTCAATTTTTTCTTTATCAAACTTTGATTCAGTTTGTGCAAGTTGTGCACGAAGTGCATCAACACGAGTGCCAATAGATTCCTTTGTCCCTTCACCTCCTACAATAACCGTCTTATCTTTTGTTGCTACAACACGGTCTGCTTTACCAAGTTGTGAAAGCTCTGTGTTTTCGAGCGTAAGTCCTACATCTTCGGTAATCACCTGACCTCCAGTCATAACCGCAATGTCTTGAAGTATTTCTTTCTTTCGATCTCCGTATCCTGGAGTCTTGATAGCGAGGGCAGAAAATCCACCACGAAGCTTATTAATCACAAATGTAGTGAGCGCTTCTCCATCAATATCATCTGCAATAATAACCAACTCCTTTCGTCCTGTTTGAGCAATTTTTTCAAGAAGCGGAAGTATTTCCTTAGCAGAACTTATTTTTTTATCTGTAATGAGAATGTGCGCATTCTTATATTCAGCTTCCATTCGCTCAGGATTTGTCACCATATATGGCGAAACGTATCCTTTATCAAATTCCATTCCCTCAGTAAATTCAGTTTCGATACCAAATGACTGTGACTCTTCTACTGTCACCACACCATCCTTACCCACCTTCTCGATGGTTTCTGCAATCTTTGCACCAATCTCATCACTCTCCGCTGAAATGGTAGCAACTTGCTTAATTTCTTCAGTAGTTGAAATTTGCACTGCCATTTCTTTAAGTGCAGCAACAACATCAGTACATGCTTTTTCCATTCCAACACGAACACCCATCGCATTTACACCCATAGTGGTATGCTTGAGTCCTTCAGTGAAGAGTGCTTGCGTGAGGATTGTAGCGGTAGTAGTACCATCTCCCGCAAGATCATTTGTCTTGTTGGCAACCTCCTTCACAATCTCAGCACCCATGTTCTCAAATTTATCTTTGAGCGTTATTTCTTTTGCAATCGAGACACCGTCATTGGTGATTGTTGGTCCACCATATCCTTTATCAATAATCACATTTCGTCCACCGGGACCAAGTGTTATCTTCACCGCATTTGCAACCGTATCAACCCCTTTCTTGATTCGCTTTTTTACTTCTTCTCCGTATATTACTTCTTTTGCCATGCTTAGATTTTGTTATGTTTGATAAAAACTTTGTTCCTATCCTGTAATTATTCCAAGAATACTTGGCGCCGATATAATATAAAGCTCCTCGCCAGCAACCTTAACTTCATCAACTCCATATTTGTTGAATACAACCCGGTCTCCAATTTTTACATCCATAGGGATTCGCTTCTCACCATCTTCATCCCACTTTCCCTCGCCTACCGCAATGACAATTCCCTGCTCAGGCTTTTCCTTACTTACAGTGTCAGGAATAATAATACCTGACGCTGACTTTGTGCCGGTCTCCTCTTCAGTAAGTCGACGAACCACCACTCTATCTTGTAGTGGTTTTATCTGTGTTGCGACATTGTTGTCTGAACTCATATTTCAAATATTTTATCCTTACATTAATAATGTGCCGGTATTATACTGAGCATCATATAGCGTGTCCAGAGAAAAGAAAAACCTCGCCTGTATTTACAGACGAGGCTTCAATTCAATAACCTTAAGCATTATCCATCATAGAAACTTGCAATGCCTTCCTGAGCCCACTTTTGCACTGCAAGAGTGTCATTTACCATATTTGTAAGCTGTCTCTTATCCCTTATATCGTATACTCCAACAATCTTTTCATCACACCACAAGCCAGGAACCGAGCGTCTGACGCCAATTTCATATGACTTAGTCACCTCCCCGACCTTAATCGTATATTTCTTTTCTCCCTTGTAGATACACAAATCAAAACACTTGGGCAACTGATAGATATCCATCACTTCAAAACTACTATAAGCAGCACGTACGAGGACTTTCAAATGTAGTAAATGTAAACGCTCCTTATCCTTTACCCTTTGACCTACCATAACCACTATCCTCTTGAGAATGTATCAGTAAATAAAATAGGATGTGCGACTCGTATTATCAAGGTGCAAACTGCACATACAGTACATAAAAATACCTCAAAATGCAATCACAGTGCAACTCTATCCAATCAATGAATCTTGACTCCGACTCTACCCCAGCTTCTGATACAATTTACCCATAATCATGAGTGCAATGAGTCCTGAAATAAACAAAGCTATAGGATGATTATTAAATACTGCAATCTCCTGATACAGACGCTCAGTTCCATACGTAACTGCAGTTACCCCGAAGGTAACAATGAGCATAGTTGCAATCGAAAAGCCCACTAATAGATTCTTGGGCATAGACACGCACAGTACCATTAATGATTAACACACTGCACACTCCATTCTTTTTACCAACATTTCCAGTTCAATTTAAAGTGTTCTTTTAAAGAATGTCCGAACACCCTCATTACACAGATATAGACATATCATTATTTATGTTATATAGTCTATCCAGCAAAAGAACCCTCCGTTCCTTCAATCGTCGCATACGCGACAAGGATATAGCATATACCTTAATAGATACGTAGCACTTCGCATTGTGCTGTGGACGGTAGCTGTAATTAGCATCACGATAGCAGAAGGCTATCGCATTACTGAATATGCGATAGATACAAGAAGTCTTTCTCATAGTGATTTTCCAGCAAATTGGGTAGAGGACCAATCTGTGACACTCACTGTAGAAGAGATAGAGGACATTGCCAGAGAAATTAAAGTGACTACTCCTATATGGATGTTCTGGAAAGATACAGCAACTCAGGGTGAGATCAGTTTCTTCTCTGGCACCATTCTGATATTTCTCGTCTTTCTTGTAGTAATTAATACATTGTTTTTAGATGAATATCTACAGGCAAGGTGTCGAGTGCTAGAGAAATATAAAGTATAACACTCAAACTCTTCATGAAAGATCACCCCCATCACCTTCACAGGTAATGGGGTTTTTCTATTTCGCACACCCCATCTTCCCTTTTTCTTCACCCTATGATAGTATCCTAAACGACATGGAAATCGTCCGTACCATACTTCCGTACGTGCAAATAATTCTATCCATCCTTCTCGTGGCAGCTATTTTGCTTCAGCAACGAGGATCAAGCATCGGTGGTGCTTTAGGAGGAGATAACTTTAGTGCAACGTATCATAAACGCAGAGGAGCAGAGCTCTTCCTTTTCAGGCTTTCAGTTGTGCTTGCAATTCTTTTTGTTGCATCTACGTTTTTGAGTCTCATTATATAGCGTATCGTATCGCTTTTTGAGAAGTTTGAGGTATTTCTAGTGTGTTTCCTGTTTTTGGATTCAGACATTGTATGCTGTTGTGATACTAAAATTGTCTAATCTGATTCATCGTATTTGTAAAATTTAATCCATGTATATGGATACTCACAAACCTTTCTCCAAAAACAAAAGTAAAAGAAATATAATTAATGCGTATTTCTGGAGAATGCACACACTTAAACCAGGTGATGCATTCCTTATAAAGTGTGCACTTTTCTGTTGTGTGGTTTTTGCTTCTCTTACCGTTATTCATGTAAGTACAGAGTACGCGGAAAAAGTTGCAGCCACAGGCGGTATGTACACTGAAGGTATTATCGGTACTCCCCGCTTTGTAAACCCGGTACTCGCCATAACACGTGCGGATAAAGACCTTACCACGCTCATATATGATGGACTTATGCGACTTGGGACAGACGGTGTTGTCGTTCCTCACATTGCGGAATCAGTCACTGTTTCAGAAGATGGTATGACTTATAATGTCATACTCAAGCAGACAGTACGTTTTCACGATGACACACCACTTACCGCACGCGACGTTGTGTTTACATTCAATCGTATTCAAGACCCGCTTCTAGCAAGTCCGCTTCATGGAAACTTTGATGGTGTACGTATTGAAGAAATTGGAGAATACGAAATTAATTTTGTTCTTCCAGAAGCATATGCACCCTTTATCGAAAATCTCACTTTCGGAATACTCCCAGAACATATCTGGAAAGATGTAAGTAGTGAAGAATTTCTTTTTAGCCAATACAACACCAACCCTATCGGATCAGGACCATATAAAATAGAACATATACTTCACAACGCGTCAGGAATACCTGAATCCTATACACTCACTGCATTCACTGACTATCATGCAGGATCACCTAAGATTGAAACACTCGAACTTTCATTCTTTTCTACTGAAGAAAAATTGCAGTCGTCATTTACAAAAGGTCTCATAGATGGAACGGCAGGTGTTGATACTTCTCGTGTGACCGCATATGAAATTCAAAACGAAACACACCACCTCGAACGTATACCACTTCCTCGAACATTTGCAGTATTTCTTAATCAAAACAAGTCAGCAGCACTCCGCGATATCTCTGCACGTAAGGCACTCGATAGCGCCATAGACCGTGAAGCACTCACTACAGAAGTACTTGGCGGATACGGAAATCCACTCTACTCCCCTATACCAGCAGGTTTCGGTATTGATACAACACGCGCAACAAACACCCCTATCGGAAACATCGATGCAGCGCGTGATATACTAAGCACTGGTGGTTGGAAATTTAATCTCGATACCCAAGTTTGGGAAAAAGAGATAGACAAAACAACAACAGCACTCACATTCAGTATTGCAACCATTAACAACAGCGCCTTTGAAGCGACTGCAGAATTTCTTAGAAATTCATGGGAACGTATCGGGGTACCAGTTACAGTGAAGCAATTTGAACAGACTGATCTTACACAAGCAGTCATTCGCCCTCGAGACTATGAAGCACTCCTCTTTGGATCTCAGCTCGGACGCACGCTTGACTACTTCTCATTCTGGCACTCGTCACAACGAAACGACCCCGGACTCAACATTGCACTCTATGCAAACATCACGACAGATTCTATTCTCTCCGAAATCCGCAGAAACTCAGACATAGATGCACACACCACAGCAATACAAAAGTTTGCTGAAGAAATAGAAAAAGAAACCCCCGCAATATTCTTATTTGCACCTGAACTCCTCTATATACTTCCAAATCATGTAGAGAACGCATACTTCAAGGGAGTCGGGGAACCACATGAACGATTTATGAATATACATCATTGGTATATCGAAACAGATTCAGTATGGCCATTTTTTAAAAAATAGAACACATTTACAGATAACATTAATTCACAATAATCATTATGGAACCAAAAAATACAGCACGACCTCAAAGCCGAACAGCAAACTTCGAACGAAATCGACGCCCTATGTCTGCTCGCACTTCAGACCGACCGACACATCGTCACACAACCGCACGCCCAACATCAGAGTCATCCTCGCGACCCTCTGCACGACCTGCACATAAGTCCAACAACCGAAATGGTGGACAACGTGGTGGAAATAGAAACAACCGTTCTCAGAAGGGGCGAAATTTCTCCAACCCAGCACTCACCCACCGCATGGCACCAACAGACCCAAAGATAATCCCTATTGCACCACTTACTGATCCTGACACCGTGCGTATTATTCCACTTGGAGGTGTAGAAGAAGTAGGTAAAAACATGACCGCCATTGAAACTGCTGACGATATTCTCATCTTTGATGCAGGTTTCCAATTCGTATCATCAGAAAGCGACGCACCTGGAGTGAACTATATCCTTCCAAACACCCAGTATCTTGAAGAGAATAAGCACAAAATTAAGGGACTTATTATTACCCACGGACACCTCGACCACATTGGTGGGATTCCGTTCCTTATCGAACGTATTGGTAACCCACCAATCTATACACGATATCTCACATCACTCATGGTGCTTAAACGCCAAGAGGAATTTCCACACCTTCCAAAGGTAAATATGAATGTGGTTGAAATCGGCCAGCGTATCAAGATTGGAAACACATACGTCAAGCCATTCCCTGTAACACACTCTATCCCTGACTCGATGGGATGTTCTATTGAAACCAAGCATGGAAATATTGTTATCTCCGGAGACTTAAAGCTAGAGCATGAAGACGGAGTACCATCAGCAAAAGAAAAAGAAACATGGGGAAATCTTGGTAAGGAGAAGAATATTCTTTTTATTGGAGACTCTACAAACGCAGAGCGTGATGGATTCTCTATTCCGGAACAGCGTGTACATACCAATATCGAAAATATCGTACGCGATGTACGTGGACGACTTATCGTTGGAACATTTGCATCACAATTCGAGCGAATGATTCGCATCATTATGATTTGTGAACAGCTTGGTAAAAAAGTTGCACTTGAAGGTCGTAGTATCAAAACAAACCTCGATATTGCAGAACTTTCTGGACTCATGAAGGTAAAAAGCGACACCATCATTCCAATTCAGGATATTGGTAACTACCCTTCTGATCGAGTTGTTGTACTTGCAACAGGAGCACAGGGAGAGGAATTTGCCGCACTCATGCGCATCGCGACACAGCGACACAAATTCATTACACTCAACGATCGAGACACTATCATGCTCTCATCTTCTGTTATTCCTGGTAATGAGCTTTCTGTACAGAAGCTTAAGGACAATCTATACCGACGTGGAGTACATATCATTACCTACCGCGCATCTGATGTTCACTCAACAGGACACGGAAACTCAGGAGAACTTGTATGGATTCGTGAGCAAGTAAATCCTCAGTTTGTTATGCCAGCATACGGATATCACTCAATGCTTAGATGTCACGCGTATGCAAACATTGAAGCCGGCTTCCCTAAGGAACGCATCATTCTTGCAGACAATGGTATGGTTATTGATATCAAAAATGGTACTGAGCTCAATATTCACAAAGAGAAAGTTCCATCTGAAATTATGATGGTGGACGGATTTACTGTTGGAGCTAAGCAAGAAGTGGTTATTCGCGACCGACAATCACTCGCCGAGGATGGTATGTTTGTTATCATTGCAACAGTCAATAGTAAAACTGGTCAACTCAGAAAGTCTCCGGATATCATTTCTCGCGGATTCGTATATCTTAGAGAGAACCAACAGTTACTTTCTGAAGCTCGTATACTGATTAAGAAAACAGTTGAAAAAAATACCGCAAAATCTAATCCTATTGATCTTGATTTTGTAAAAGATGAAATCACACAAGTGGTCTCTGGATTCCTTCTTCAAAAGACCAATAAAACACCTATGGTGATACCAGTACTTATCGGTGTATAAGGTGATATAAAAATCAAAACACCCCCCTGAAAAACTTCGTTTTTCAGGGGGGTGTTGTATATAACACCCAAAAGACAAAACTCTATCTAGTACACTATACGTATGCCATCCCCAGTCACCTCAGACCCTCGTCGACTTGATGTATGTTTACGATGCGGATTCAAAGCGCTCTATATTGCACTTCTCTTCTTCTCATTGCATTGGGCAGTAGTACTCTATATCAACTCATCATATCTTGAGCAATTTTTCAGTTCACGCACAGTAGGCACTCTCTATATTATTGGTGCATTTGTTACTCTTAGTGCACTTTTTACTGTTTCAAACATCATTAAAAAACTTGGGAGCATTCGACTTATTGCTACACTTACCACCATTGAAGCTATCGCCCTCCTTGGTATGGCATTCACCCCTTCACCATATATAGCACTTGTACTTTTTATAATTCACCATGCAGTTGTACCACTCATTCTTTTTACACTTGATATGCTTATGGAGAGTCTTATCGGCAATGACGAGAGTGTAACCGGAATTCGCCGTGCAATCTTTCTCACCATTGGAAGCTTTACGTTAGCGCTTGGAACACTTGTATCAGCACTTCTTGTACATGACACAACCCCACACTTTGCATATGCCTATATGCTCAGTACAGCCCTTCTTGGTATATTTATTACACTCCTCTATCGAAGCTTTAGAAAATACAAAGATGCATCGTATCCTCAACTCCATATCCGAGATGGTATACGCACCTTTTGGGAACATGATGACATTCGCAATGTCTTCTTTGCACAACTCTTACTCCAATTTTTCTTTGCGTGGATGGTTATCTATACGCCAATATATCTCACTACAATAATAGGTTTCAATTGGCAAGAAGTTGGTCTCATACTCTTCTTTGCCCTCATGGCATACGTACTTCTCGATTATGCTATTGGCTACCTCGCTGACACGAAGTACGGTGAAAAAGAAATGATGGCACTTGGATTTGCAATTATGGGCATATCTTCTGCGTGGTTTGTACTCATGCATGAAGGTACTTTTATTGGATGGATACTCTTAATGTTCGCCACTCGAGTAGGAGCTGCGCTTGTAGAAACCACCTCTGAAAGTTACTTCTTCAAGCATACGCAAGAAAAGGATACAAGTGTGGTAGGAATATTTCGCAGTGCACAGCCTATCGGATATATTCTCGGACCAATACTTGGGGGGACACTTCTTCTCTTCTTTCCCTTTTCATTCATATTTGTCATACTCGGCGGACTCATGATTCCTGGACTCTTCTTTGCAATGGCGTTACATGACACACGATAGTGTTATGGAAGCGTGTATACACTCTGTGTAGCACGCTTCTTTTTTTGCTTTAGTATCATCCCCTCCCCTTCAAGTTTCTCAAGTTGTGCATCAATGCGGAGGATATCAAACGGAAGCTTCTTATGAAACTCAGTACGTGAAAGTTCATCCGTACTGAGAATACGCAAAATAGCACCACGAATCTGTCTATCAGAACCAGCAAATGAAGATTGTTTCGTATAATGTTTGCTTTTGCTATTCGGGTTTCCAAATGTCTTTTTGATATACACACCGTAGTCCATAAGCGCATAGTACCACTCACGGATATGTTCACTATCAAGTGTACGAGCTACAAGCGCACTGATTTCTGCATCAGATACATCGGTATCATCATTATAAAAATGATGTATATATACTGAGCGAATATTTGTTTCAATAATAGGTACTGGAGTATTGTATGCAAATGCAAGCACAGCCCCAGCTGTGTAGTGTCCTATCCCTGGGAGTTTTAGAAGTTCTGCATGTGTTTTAGGAAACTTTCCTCGGTGCTCATTACATACTTTTTTTGCACACTCATGAAGCATCCGCGCACGACGATTATACCCAAGACCCTGCCACATCCTGAGCACATCGCCAAGCGTCGCATCTGCTAAGACTGATATTGTCGGAAAGCGGACTAAGAATGCTTCATACTTGGGAATCACTCTATCTACCTGTGTTTGCTGAAGCATAACCTCAGACACAAGGATTCGATAGGGGTTTTTTGTTTTGCGCCACGGAAGGCTTCGCCTTCCGTGGCGCTCATAATATTCCCATACCGTTTCTACAAATTTTTGTTCTTTCTTGTTCATATGCAATATGAAGCTTTTATGAAAAAATTGTCGAACGTATCATCACCGAAAGACATTGCGGAAGCCCTCAGGCTGAGCATAGTAAAAATTTGCTCACAAATTTTATACGTGTCTTCCGTGGATGATGCGTGAGTAAAAATTTTATAGTTCAAGTTAGCGTAATATACTAGATTATTAAATGGTGTAGACTACGTCTTTTCGCTCCACCACCACAGGCCATCCTTGCTTTTTTGCATACTCATAGAGCACTCGATTGGGGTTAAAGCAAATCGGCATTTCAACTGACGTAAGAAGTGGAATATCACCCTCTGTATCCCCTACACCAATCGAACCTTCTCTCTCTAGACCCTCTTTCTCAAACACTCGCTCAACAACCTGAGACTTATCTTGTATAAAATCAATCTCACTTACATTTCCGGTAAACAAATCACGAGGGCCGATTTCATATATTCTTCCATACACTTTATCAAAGCCGTATGATGCACAAAACTCATCAAGCACCGTCTTTGGAGATTGTGAGATAGCTACAACATAGTAGCCCTTACCTTTAAGATCTTGTATCAAATCTCGAGTATAGCGATACGTACGACGCCCTTGCTCTGCCACAAGAAGCTTTCCCATATCAGCAAAATCCCCATAGTGCACACCACGAATATACATACAAAATGCCTGAATCACACCATCAATATACGCTTCATATGAACCATCGCGATTCTTCCATGCATTATATTGCTTTGCATACACCTCACGGGCTTCAGGAGGAAAGATTCCTTCAGTAATACACTTCTCTACAAGCTCAACTGCAAGACTTGAACGGAATACCGTTCCATCAATATCAAAAAAAGCTACCTTTTGCATATCTGCATTATACCACTTCTATAAATATCGGCTTCAATGCTTTCCATTCCTCTTTTCGCATTTCACACTCATTATATATTCCTGAATCTGGATTGTTTACCTCTGAGATACTTATAGTCTCATCGGGAAATACTGCTTCTACATACGCCAAGTGCCCCATGTCACCATCAAGCATATATTCCATGATACTCCCCACCCTCGGTTCACTCCCTGTCCGCACACCTGAAGTCGATGCGAGAATTTCATGCCACATACCAGGGACTCGAGGTCGAACAGAAGGCCACGCAATACGAATACCCCGCTTCCATAAGCGATACAAAATATATTCACCCGCCTGCAAATCAAACTCCGATCGTCCAAGTCCAAATTCATCATGAATAATTGAACGCACTTGTGCGGTACCCGGACTATCGACATGGTATATATCCCCTTTTTTAAATACAGGATATACAGAGGCCGCCCTATCAGCAAGATCTTCTTTAAGTATCCATCCACTCACTGCATTCCATGTAACCTCACAAAAACGCCCGCGCATCTCTCCTGCAATAATCATCGCTCCAAATGGAACTGTTCCGATTTGTGCATCATATTCTATGGTTGGATTCTTAAATATTGGCACTTGTGCATTACATGCGTACATCACCGCACCTCGTGCAAACGAAACTCTTTGCGCTTCTATACTTTCAATATGCTGAACGTCTTCCTCTTGCGTAGTATGCGCAGGAGAAGGTAAAGACAAAGAAACGACTGAATCTGGTGTATCGGCAATTTCATTATTTTTCTGCATCTCATCTGCATAGATGTACGCACGAACAACGCGCACCGCGCACGCAATTACCGCGTCATAAAGTGTATCAATAGCTGAAATAATAGTGCTCATTGAAATAGTGTATATACACTATACCACCGCATGCACATCTCGCTCTCTTGACGTTTTTTGCATGATACATTCAAATATTATTTAGTGAGATTTTGGCCAAATTTCGGCAGATTCTGGGTATAGAGGTGTGAGAGGATGCTGCATACAGTCATGCTTTCTTGCGGGACAATAATCGCGTCCATAATGTACTAATCGGTGATTAAAACCCCACCATTCCTTCTTAGGCATAATATCCATCAAATCACGCTCTATTCTTACCGGATCAGTGAAATCACTCAAATCAAAGCGGATTGCAAACCTTCGCACATGTGTATCCACTGCAATCCCTTCATGTATTTGAAAAGCATTTGAAAGAACAACATTAGCGGTCTTTCGGGCAACTCCAGGAATAGTAATTAACTCTTCCATAGTTTTAGGTATTTCACCCCCGAACTGTTCAATCACGACACGTGCAGCACCTCGTATGTTTTTTGCTTTGTTTCGATAGAACCCGCATTGAAACACTGCTTTTTCCATTTCTCTCTGTGTTGCATCTCGATATGAAGCAATGGTCGGATATTTTTTAAAAAGCGATGCAGTCACCTTATTAACCCGTTCATCAGTACACTGCGCCGAAAGCATTACTGCTACAAGCATTTCCCATGTATTTGAATAGTTAAGTGCAATTTTAGGATTGGGATATATTTTTTGTAACACCGCATTCATCCGCAAAACCCTCAAAATTCTTTCTTGTTTCTTTTGCTCGGTCATATAGTGTGTAGTATATATCAAAACCCGCGCCGTAGGCGCGGGTTTTGATAATACATATGTATTAAAACTTATTCACGCGAAGCATTATAGAGCGCCTGCACCATAATCCCGAACGAAATAACGCTCAAACCAAATACCATAAATGGACCGATAACAGGGATATACAGGACCGACAAGAATACACACGATCCAAGTAAGAGCGTATATAACGTAAACACAGATTTTTTAAAAAGTGCTTTCTGTGCAATATACCCAATAATCATTACACTCAGAATCACTGAAGATATAAGAAGTGCAACATACCCCATAAGCAACATTACCCCAACCAATATACCAATAACACTTACCATAAGAATAGATATAACAAACGGGGTAAGTACGAGTACCGCAAGCCCAATGAGTCCATGACCACCAAATGTAGCGAGTGGCTTGGTTGCCAAGCGTTCAAATATATTTCGAGCAAGGAGATATGTCGCACTTACAGAAAATACAAT
>JACCED011109322.1_pt1 | contig 13367 bp, 10 predicted proteins | sample 7455021 | NCBI WGS metagenome assembly JACCED01 (sample SAMN15323456, study PRJNA562643) | freshwater metagenome | isolation source: river surface water | place: USA:Blue River Watershed | collected 2017-08-19 | reverse complement strand
TTCTAGTACCGCATCTCTTCTTTTTGGACTTTATTCAATGGAACAAATGGAGAAGGTTTTCTCCTATAGGTTTTCTAAAAAAACTGTTAATGGTATTACTTTATTGATAATATTTTTTACTAGTTTTGGAATTTATCTAGGAAGGTCTTTAAGATTTAATAGTTGGGATTTCTTTTTGAATTATAATGCATTGTTTAAGAGTGTTGTCGATATATTTGTAAATCCAAGTAAGCATACAAATGCTTATTTTTATACAATAATATTCTTCTTCTTGATTCTAGTTTGTTATAAATCATTCAAGAATAGATGGGATGACATTCTTGCTTAATTTTATTTGTGTTATAATAGCCTCATGAATGAGGCTATTAATATATATAAAGAAGAAAGACCTTGGGGTAATTTTGAAAAATTTATAGAAAATTCTCCTTCTACTGTAAAAATTATAACAGTAAATAAAAACAAAAAGCTCAGTCTTCAAAGTCACAATAAAAGATCTGAATTTTGGAAAGTGATTAGCGGAGATGGAATCTTTCAAATAGGGGATACTCATAATAATGTTTCTACTGGTGATGAGTATCAGGTACTACAGGGTGAAAAGCATAGAATGGAGGCAGGAGAAAATGGATTAGTTGTTCTTGAGATAGCCACAGGAGAATTTGATGAGAATGATATCGTTCGCTATGAAGATGATTATGGGAGATTATAAATAATTATGCCTTCTAATATCAAGAAAAAAATAAATGATGTAAAAGTATCTTCTAAAAAGAAGGTTGTTTCTAGTGTTTCAAAATCTAAAACAACTATAAAAATAAAAAGAAAACTACAGGATGTAAAATTAGACAAAATTAAAAAAGTCCTAGTTCATAAAAGTACAAAGAAAATACTTTCTCCAGCAAAAAAAATTCTAAGAGTTTTAAGTAAAAAGAAAACAAAACCAACCAAAAAAGTTATAAAGAAAAAGGTGCTCGTTGAGAAAGCTCAACAAGTTAAATTAAGTAGAACAAAGAATAACCCAATTATTTCTCCTAGTAATTATGGTTGGGAGTCAAAAGCTACATATAATCCTACCGCTTTTATTCATGATGATTTAATACACATTATATATAGAGCAGAAGGAGAGGGGGATATTTCAGTTTTAGGTTATGCTTCAACCGAAGATGGTGTGACTATTAAAGAAAGAAATCCATATTTTCTATATAAAAGGTTTTTTAATGCAATAAAAACAGAACCTAAAATAGATTATATCTCTGGTATAAACACTCATGGTGGATGTGAAGACCCTAGAATAGTTAAAATAGGGGATACTTTATATATGATTTATACGGCTTTTGATGGGTGGGGTTCGGTGAGAGTGGCCTTAACTTCAATACCTGTTTTGGATTTTCTTAGAAGAAAATGGAATTGGAAAAATGAAGTTCTTATATCTCCCCCAGGAGAAATAAATAAAAATTGGGTTCTTTTTCCAGAAAAAATAAATGGTAAGTTTGCTATAATGCATAGCTTCTACCCAAAAATACTAATAGATTACTTTGATGATTTAAATGAATTAAATGGCAAGAGATTTATAAAAAGTAATAATACTAGACCAATAGATAATAATCGTACTTGGGATAGCTGGTTTAGAGGTGTGGGACCTGCTCCTATAAAAACAAAAGATGGGTGGCTGGTTCTTTATCATGCAATGGACCATAAAAATCCAGATAGATACAGGATGGGAGCTTTAATCCTGGACTTAAATGATCCAACTAAAGTTCTTTATCGTTCAAGTAATCCAATATTAGAGCCAGAGGAACATTATGAAAATCATGGCCACAAATGGGGTGTTATATACTCATGTGGTGCTGTAGTAAAAGATGGTGAATTGTATGTGTACTATGGTGGAGCAGATAAACATGTTTGTGTTGCTTCTATTGAATTGAATAGTTTATTAGAAAAGATAAAAGAAGATAAAATTATTAAATTAAAAAATATAAAAGAAGTAGTAAATAAATAATATATGTACGTTGCAAAAAAGTCAGAGCACAATCCAATTCTGGTTCCAAATAAAGATCATTACTGGGAAGAATTTGCTACCTTTAATTTAAGCCCAATTAAAAAGGGTTCTAATATTTACGGCCTTTACCGAGCTATTTCTGCTGTTGATAGTTTAACAGAGCAAAAACAAGTTTCCATCGTTGGAATAGGAAAGAGTAAAGACGGAATTAACTTTGAAGACAGGAAGCCGTTTATAAAACCTGAGAAAGTTTGGGATGCTTGTGGTTGTGAGGATCCAAGGGTTACTTTTTTTGAAGGCAAATATTACATTTTTTATACAGCTCTCTCAGATTTTCCTTTTAACAAAGATAATATAAAAGTGGCGGTGGCTGTCTCAAAAGATTTAAAAAAGATTGAGGAAAGGCATCTAGTTACTCCATTTAATGCAAAAGCGATGACTCTTTTTCCAGAAAGGGTTAATGGTAAGATTATCGTAATATTTTCAGCTCATACAGATATGCCTCCAGCAAAAATTTGTTTTGCTAAACTAGATAAGATTGAAGATTTGTGGAGCAAGAAGTTTTGGGACAAATGGTATGCTAATTTAGATAAACATGCTGTTGATTTTAGAAGAAATGAATATGATCATCTTGAAATCGGAGCATCACCAATAAAAACCAAGCAAGGTTGGCTTCTTGTTTATTCTCATATTCAAAACTATTTTAGAGGTCCAGAAAATTTAGATAGAATATTTGGAATTGAAGCTCTTCTTTTAGACTTAAATGACCCAACAAAATTTATTGGGAGAACACCTGGGCCGATTTTAGTCCCTTCTCTAAATTATGAACTTTCTGGTTATGTTAGCGATGTTATTTTTCCATCAGGAGCAGAGCTTGTTAAGGATAATCTCTCAATTTATTATGGTGCAGCAGATACAACTGTTTGTGTTGCCAATGTTTCACTTAATGATTTGCTTAATACTATGAATATGAACAAGGTTCATGATTGGAAGTTTAATCGTTATGAATACAATCCAATTATTTCTCCCAAGTCTGAAAATGAATGGGAAGCCACAGCTACATTTAATCCAGCTGCTATTCACTTAGGAGACAGGGTGCATATTCTTTATAGAACATTAGCTAATGATAATACTTCATATATTGGTTATGCTTCTTCGCTTGATGGGTTTAAGATTGATGAAAGATTTGAAAAGCCAATATATAGTCCTAGAGAAGATTTCGAAACAAAGAAAATCCCAAATGGAAATTCAGGCTGTGAAGATCCAAGACTAACTAAAATTGGTAATAAAATATATATGTGTTATACCGCCTATGATAGTGTGAATCCTCCAAAAGTAGCAATTACTTCAATTTCAGAAAAAGATTTTGTGGCTCATGATTGGAATTGGAGTAAACCATTCCTTATAACTCCAAATGGTTTAGACGATAAGGATACATGTATTTTCCCTGAAAAATTTAAAGAAGGCTACTTCATATTACACAGGATGAATAATGAGATATGTGGTGATTATATTGAATCACTTGATGATGAGGGTGTAAGAGTTAATAAATGTATAAGAGTCATAGGTCCCCGTATAAACACTTGGGATAGTGCCAAGGTAGGAATTACCGCTCCACCAGTTAAAACTAAATATGGGTGGCTACTTCTATACCACGGAGTTTCCAAAAGTCATGCTACTTATAGAGTTGGAGCTCTCTTGTTGGACTTAAAAGATCCAGCTATCGTGCTTGCTCGTACTTCAGACCCTATTTTTGCACCAGAAGAAGATTATGAAAAGTTTGGAGTCGTTAATGGTGTCGTTTTTCCGTGTGGAATGGTTATAAGAGGTAAAACTCTATTTATATACTATGGTGGAGGGGATAAGGTTGTAGGTGTTGCCACGATAAAACTTTCTAATATAATAGATACATTAAAAAGAGGTTCTAAATTAGCATAATGTATACACATTAATAATTTTGTGTTAGATTAAATAAAGGGCTTTTAGCCCTTTATTATATTATATATGGATAAAGAAAAAGATTATTCAAATTTACATAGAGGATTGGTCCTTAAATATTTTTGGGCTGTAATGAGAAAATTTAAGCCATCTCTTTTTATTATCGTTTTAGGATCTATTATAACTTCTGGGCTTGATATTTATATACCGATACAGTTTTTAAAGCTTTGGAACGTTATAAGTACTAATGATTTTACTTTAGTTTATTCTGCTCAAAAAATAATTATTTTAATTTTTGCACTTGGTTTTATAAGATGGTCACTAAGAAGAATAGTTGGTTTTTCTAATACATATTTTCAAGCTAGTGTTATGTCAGGATTAAGAGAGCAAGCCTTTTCCTATATGATAGGACACTCGCACTCATTTTTCTCGAATAATTTTGGTGGTTCTCTTACTCAAAAAATAAATAAATATGCAAGATCTTTTGAAAGATTAATGGATAGACTTGTTAATGATGGGCTTCCGCTTATTATAAGAGCCACAGGAACTATAATTGCTATATATACTCTTGTCCCAAAATATTCTTATATACTTCTTGCTTTTTGTATTGTATTTTTGGTTACAGCTTTGGTTTATACAAGATTTAAATTGAAATACGATGTTATTGCTGCAGAATCAGACACAAAAACTACAGGAGCTTTAGCCGACTCTATAAGTAACCATTCATCGATACAGCTTTTCGCTGGACATGATTATGAAAAAGAAAAAGTCGGTGGTGTTATTAATAAACAGAGAAAAGCAACATTATTTAACTGGTATCTTTGGGAGGGATTAGGTTCAATTCAAAGCTTTTATTTCTTAATGATGGAATTTATTGTTTTCTGGATTGCCATAAAAGATTGGAAATTTGGGTTAATTACTTTACCAATAATGGTTTTGATTCAAAGTTATCTTGGTCGTTTAACAGAAAATCTTTGGAGTTTTGCTGGTATCGTTAGAACTTTTTATGATGGATTTGCTGATGCTCAAGAAATGGCGGTTATACTAAACACTCCTTATGAAATTTCTGATAATAATGTTAATCAAATAACTGATGTAAAAGGAGAAATTGTTTTTGATAATGTGACATATATTTATGAAAATAATAATCAAAAAGTTTTTGATGAATTCTCTTTAAAAATAAATGCAGGACAGAAAGTGGCTATAGTGGGTTCTTCTGGAGCAGGGAAATCTACTTTTGTAAGGTTACTCATGCGTTTGTTTGATCTTAAAGAAGGCAAAATTTCTATTGATGGTATTGATATAAAAGAAGTTACTCAAGAGAATTTACGTGAAAAGGTTGGTTTTGTTCCACAAGACCCAGTTTTATTTCACCGTTCTTTAATGGAAAACATAAGATATGGTAGACGTGATGCTACAGATGAAGAAGTTGTACGTGCGGCAGGACTTGCTCACTGTGATGAGTTTATTGCTAATTTACCAAAAGGCTATGATACTTATGTAGGAGAGCGTGGAGTTAAATTATCAGGTGGGGAACGTCAGCGCGTAGCTATTGCACGTGCAATACTTAAGAATGCCCCTATACTTATATTAGATGAAGCAACTTCAGCCTTGGATTCTGAATCAGAAATGCTTATCCAAGATGCATTGCATAATCTGATAAAAGGTAAAACTGTTATCGTTATTGCTCATAGACTTTCAACAATTAAAAATATGGACAGAATTATTGTTATCGAAAATGGTAAAATTGTTGAAGATGGTGACCATGAAAAACTTTCAAAACTTGAAGGTGGTACATATCGTAAACTTTGGGAAATTCAAGCTGGTGGGTTTGAAATAAAATAAAAAACAAGCGATTTTAATGAACGCTTATTTTTAAATACAGTGTTGTATTTATTATTGTCACAATGAGCCTATTTATAAAGGTATTATTGATATTTAGTTTAATTTTAAAATAAAAAATTAAAATCATTGTAAAAATTATTTTGCTGTTATATAATATATACTTGTTAGATGCTGTTTTTTCTCCAAAAATGCAAATTTTTGGAGCTTTTTATTTTTCAAAAAAAATAAATTTTTTGTTCTTGAAATAACCTTTAGTACCAGTGTTTTCATGGCGACTTTTTTTACTTTTCATCTAAAAGGTTGACGACCTTTTAAAATTTTTACATAGTAATAATTTTTATAAAAATTTGCTTGGATTTGGGTAAGTCATGGGGGTATAATGTAAACCCGCAAAGTTCTAGGGGTCATTATTAACTAAAAATTTAAAATCATGCCGAAAAATATGAAAGGGTCAGTTTCAAAAAAAGAAGTTAAAAAGGTCGTGGCTAAAAAAGAAGAAGTTGCTCCAGAAAAAAAACAAAACAAGAATATTTTTATTAAAAGCGTTATAAAAAGAGACGGTACAACTGTTCCTTTTGATATTGATAAAGTAACGAATGCTATTAATAAAGCTATGCTTGCTTCGGGTGAGGGATCTATTAAGGATGCAGAGATTGTGGCTAATCGTGTCATGATGGAAATCGTCAAAATAACAAAGAAATATAAAAACTTTGTACCTACAGTAGAAGGAATTCAGGACACAGTAGAGCAAGAACTTATGCTGTCTGACTTTGTTAAAACATCCAAGAACTATATTTTATATCGTGAAGAAAGAGCTCGCTTACGCTCGCATAGTGTAGTAGTTCCTGATCATGTAAAAAAACTTGCAGAGGAAAGTAAAAAGTATTTTAGAAATCCACTTTCTGAATTTGTTTATTATCGTTCTTATGCTAAATGGATTGAAGAAGAAGGAAGAAGAGAAACTTGGGTAGAAACTATTGATCGCTATATTAATTTTATGAAAAGTAAAATTGGTAATAAACTTAAGGATGGTGAATACAAAGAAATTCGTGAAGCAATATTAAAACAAGAATCAATGCCATCAATGAGATTGTTGCAGTTTGCTGGTCCCGCTGCTGAAAAAACAAATGTTTGTGCTTATAACTGTTCCTTTGTAGCCCCATCTCGTTTTGAAGACTTTGGAGAAATTGTTTACATTTCTATGTGTGGAACAGGGGTAGGATTTTCTGTTGAGAGTAAAAATATTCAAGCACTTCCACAAATAAAATCTCAAACAGGGAAGAGACTTCCAACTTTTGTTGTTCCTGATACAAAAGAAGGTTGGGCAGATGCATTAGTTCATGGGATGAAAACATGGTTTGATGGTAATGACGTAGAATTTGATTTTTCACTACTTCGTCCAGCTGGAGCAAGATTAAAAATAATGGGAGGTAAAAGTTCTGGTCCAAAACCATTGATAGACTTACTTGGTTTTACTAGAGAACGCATTTTACGTCGCCAAGGTAGACATTTAAGAAACATAGATGCACACGATATTATATGTAAAATCGGTGAATGTGTTGTTTCTGGTGGAGTTCGTCGTAGTGCCTTGATTTCCTTGTCTGACTTAGATGATGCTGAAATGAGAGAAGCTAAAAGTGGCCAATTCTGGGTAAATGAAGGTCAGAGAATGCTTGCAAACAATTCAGCTGTTTATAACACAAAGCCAACAGAAACAGAATTCCTAAAGGAATGGATTGCTCTTATGCAATCAGGTACAGGTGAGAGAGGAATTTTTAATCGTGAGTCATTGTATAAGACACTTCCAAAAAGAAGAATTGCAAAATCTAGTGGATATATAGGAGAAATGGGAACAAACCCTTGCGGAGAAATTATTCTACGCTCACGCCAATTCTGTAATTTATCTGAAGTTGTCGCTCGTGCAGAAGATACAGAAGAAGATCTTTTAAGAAAAGTTCGTATTGCAACAATTTTAGGAACTTATCAATCAACTCTTACAAAATTTGGATATCTTTCAAAAGAATGGAAAGATAATTGTGAAGAGGAGAGACTTTTGGGAGTTTCTGTGACTGGTCAGTGGGATTCAAAACTTTCTCGTGATCCTGTCATGCTCAAGAAGTTAAAAGATGAGGCTATTAGAGTAAATAAAATTTATGCTAAAAGATTTGGCATTGCTGAATCAACTTGTATCACCGCAGTAAAACCTTCAGGTACAGTTTCTCAGACAGTTGATTGCGCATCAGGCATGCATCCACGCCATGCGCCTTACTATATTCGCCGTATTCGTATTTCAGCAACAGATGCATTGTTTAAGATGATGAAAGATCAAGGTGTTCCTTATCATCCCGAAGTAGGACAAGACGTAGAAGATGCTAATACTTATGTATTAGAATTTCCCATGAAAGCCCCAGAGGACGCAATTTGTAAAGATGATATAAGTGCGATTGATCAGCTTGAACATTGGAAAGTGGTGAAAGTAAATTACACCGAACATAATCCATCCGTTACCATTTCTGTAGGGGAGAATGAATGGATTCAGGTAGCTCATTGGCTATATCAAAATTGGGATATTGTAGGAGGTTTGTCATTCTTGCCTCGTTCAAATCATGTATATCAGCTTGCCCCTTATGAAGCTATAGATGAAAAGACATACAAAGAACTTACAAGTAAAATGCCAGACTTCGACTTCTCAAAGATTGTAACTTATGAACTAAGAGACGAGACAGAGGTAAAGAAAGAACTTGCTTGTGTTTCTGGTGTTTGTGATATCGTTTAAAATAATTACTGATTAATAATTTACTGATGAAAAAACAATTAAAATACACCATTATATTTTTAACAGCTTTGGCTGTGAGACTTATTCCTTTTAGAGCTCCAAACATAGAACCATTAATGGCTTCTATAATGCCCTTAAGTAAAAATTCTACAAAGTTTACTTCTTTCTTTTTTGGATTCGCTAGTATTTTTGTTTATGATTTAATAACTTCTGGTATTGGTGTTTGGACAGTCTTTACTGCTGTTGCTTATGGATTATTAGGTTTAGGAGCAAGTTATTACTTTAAGAATAGAACAGGATGGAAGAGTTATGCTTCCTATGCAGTAATAGGGACAATCATTTATGATTTAGTCACAGGATTGACCATTGGTCCTATTTTCTTTGGGCAGTCATTTATTGTATCTTTAGTAGGACAGATTCCTTTTACGATGATGCACTTGCTTGGTAATGTTTCTTTTGCTATAGTTCTGTCACCAGTTATAGAAAAATGGTTGGCGAAAAAAGAGAAAAAGGTAGAAGTTTTAGAAGAAGTTTTGGTTAATTAAATTATTTTACAATTTAAGCTATTGTGTTTGGAAATGAGGTGAGATTCCTCTACTGTGCCGCAACGGTAATACCCCAAAAGGTGAGTCCGATCTTAATACAATGGATGTTTCCCGAGCAGGAGAATATATTTATGATATATGGATAAAACCTCCGGCTCTAACTGGAGGTTTTATTATTATTTTAGTTGGATTTATGAAAAATTATAAAAAGTACATACCATATTGGATTATCATAATTATTTTATTAATTTTAATTTTTGTTTTTTTAACAAAAGGAAAAGAAATTCCATTAATTATTCCTCAAGATAAAAATTATACGGAAGAAAAAGTTGAATCCAAGCCTGAAATAAAATTAAAACTTACAAGCGCTGATAAGATTATCCAAAAGGAGGAGATTGAACAAAATCAAATTAAATATTCACTTTTAGTTAAAGATAATAAATACGCATCAACCATTAGTGAGAATTCAACAGTTTTTCAGGCAATGGAAAGTCTAATTAAAGAGAATAAAAATTTTACTTTTAAATATACCGAAAATAGTGGCATGGGAAATTTTATAACAGAAATAAATGGTGATAAAGGAACTCCTGGAAAATATTGGATTTATTACATCAATGAAAATAAGCCACCAGTTGGAGTATCAAAGTATATATTAGAAGATGGCGATATTATAAGGTGGAGTCAAGAAGGAATTTAATTTATGGATAAAAATATTTTTAAGAAAATTTTAATAGCACTTTGTTTCATTTTTGTTTTTAGTATTAGTAATGTTTTTGCAGAAGGTGATAATTTACCAATCACCACTTCTGATATTGATACAAATATTCCCATTATTACACTTACAGGGGATAGTGAAGTAAAAATAAAAGTTGGAGATATTTATAATGATGCAGGGGCAACAGCTCTTGATGATAAGGATGGTGATATAACACCAAAGATTATTATTGGTGGCAGTGTAGATACTTCAAAAATAGGTAATTATACTATTACTTATGATGTTTCTGATTTGGCAGGTAATATTGCAACCCAAGTATCAAGAATTGTTATTGTAGAGGAAAATATTGTGATTTCACCCGAGAATCTTTTAATCGATATTTCAGTTGATGTTTCTTCATCTTGTGATGTTTTAGATATGGATGGTATTTCGCATTCATATAGTTCTATTTCGACAGATTCATATCTTGGTATCTGTGCTCTTAAATTTGCTCTTGATTCAAACAATATTTCTAATGTTAAACTTTCAAATCAATATCCATCAATGGGTTTATTTGTTGTAGGTTTTAATAATAAAGATGCAGATTCAAGTAGTCAGTATTGGGCACTTTATAAAAATGGTAATTATGCAGAAACCGGACTTACAAATCTTCCTGTGTCTATTGGTGATACTATTTCCTTTAAACTTTCAGATTTTGCAGGTGTTGAGACTGGCGATTCTGTTGTTATTAAAGTTAATTCTTTAGTAGCAACTCCTTCTTTTTTGTCTGCAGAATCCCTAGTAGATGTTCCTGTAGCTTGTGATGTAGTAGATACAAATGGGATGTCTCACACATATACTGCAATTGACACAAGCTCTTATCTGGGTATTTGTGCACTTAAAGCGGCTGTTGATTCTGGAATTGTTCCTGTAGCTCAGTTATCAAATAAATACCCAAGTATGGGGTTGTTTGTTACTGCCTTTGGTGACAAAGAAGCGGATCCTAATAGTCAGTACTGGGCACTTTATAAAAATGGTAATTATGCAGAAACTGGATTAACATTATTGAATGTGACTGTTGATGATGTTATCACAATTAAACTTTCAGATTTTGGAGGAGTAGAAACAGGTGATTCTATCGCTATTAAAATCAAATCTTTGATTCCAAGCAGTACAACTGATACGAATCAAAATAATGGTAGTTCGTCAGGCGGGGGGAGTACAGCAAAAGAATTTTCTATTGATAAAGCTTTCAAGTTCTTAATTTCAAAACAAAATAATGATGGTTCTTATAATGGGGAAATGTATACAGACTGGGTAGCAATTGCACTTTCCCAGAAAGGAGGAGAATCAAAAGAAAAAATTAAAGAATATTTAATTTCAAACGACATAGACTCTTCTGTTCTTACTGATTATGAAAGGAGAGCTATGGCTTTAATGTCTTTAGGTATAAGTCCTTATGATGGAACAGATTTTGATTATATTAAGAAAATAATTGATAGTTTTGATGGAGTACAATTTGGTGATCCTTCATTAGTTAATGATGATATTTTTGCAATTTTAGTTTTAAAGAATGCCGGGTTTAACGAAGATGATGAAATTATAAAAAAAGATGTTAGTTATATTATTAGTCAGGGGAATAATGGTTCTTGGGGTAGTGTAGATATGACAGCAGCATTTGTTCAAGCATTAAGCGGATTGGAAAATATGGATGGTGTAAGTGACTCTATTTCTAATGCCAAAAATTTTATTTTATCAAATAGTTTAAATTTAAATAATCCATTTACAGCTTCTTGGGTTATGCAATCTGGAGTAGAAACAATTAAATCAAAGGAGTATCTTATTTCAATTCAAAATGAAGATGGAGGAATAAATATTGATGGGGGAGATGTAGATTCAAGTATTTGGGCGACATCTTATACCATACCTGCAATTCTAAATAAAAATTGGGATGAAATTTTAAAGAATTTTAATAAAATAATTTATGAAAATGAAACTCCCAGGTTTATTAATAATATAGACATAGAAAGTAAAGAACCAGTTTTATATGTAAGTGAAATAAAGACTGAAGATTTTGTAGTTTCTACTGAAGTTATAGTAGAAAAACCAATAGTAAAAACACAAATTGTGAAAACTAATATTAAGAAAGATGTTATTTCTACAGAGAATATAGAATCTCAGATTGAACCTATTATTAATGTTGTTGAAACTATACAAGTAAAAGAAAATAATACATTTTTGGGGGTTATGAATAATTTTTGGCTTAAAATAAGTTCCATTTTTAAGTGGCTTTTTGGATAGTTGTATTTCTGATATAATTAACTTATGAAAACAAAATTTTTTATCATATTTGTTGTTGGGGTAGTTTTGCTTGTTGGCGGACTTGGGGTACTCTTAAACAAAGAAAAACCATCTAAATTTGATGGTCTGGCTCAATCTTTAAAAGAAAAAGGTGCAGAGTTTTATGGAGCTTTTTGGTGTCCTCATTGCCAAGAACAAAAAGCTGAATTTGGTTCGGCTAAGAAATACTTGCCATATATTGAATGTTCCACTCCAAATAATTCTCAGGTAAAAATATGTGAAGATAATAAAATAGAAAGTTATCCATCTTGGAAATTTAAAGATGGAGTAACTATAAATTCAAAAAATGAGCCTATTGTTTGTGATATTAAGTCAGATAGTACCATAAGTGGTGCAAATGATATTTGTAATCAAATTTCATCAAAGTATTTTAAAGCTTGGTTTTTCCCAGATTATCAATTTTCTATAAAAAGTCCTACTGATCCAGTAAAAGAAAATGATCTATGGAAATTCTCTGGCGATTCTATTATTGCCGGTAAATTACCCATGGCATTTTTAGCAGAACAGATTGGTTATACAATACCAGAATAATATGCCAGCTTATCTAGACATAATAAATAAGATTTTATCTATAGGAACTATTATTCTGCAGATTTTTATTTTTATTATTGGAATTAATTTTATTTTTTTTAGAAATAAAGAAAATAAAATTTTAAGGTTCTTTAATAAATATACTTTTATTTTTGGATTTTTGGTTGCATTTGCCGCTTTTGCGTTATCACTTTTTTATTCTGAAATTGTTGGATTTCCGCCATGTGACCTTTGTTGGATTCAAAGAATATTTATATATCCACAAGTAATATTGTTTGGAATGGAATTATATAAAAGAGATCGTTCAATAGTTGATTTCTCTATAGTTTTTGCATTTATTGGGTCGCTTGTTTCTATTTACCATATATTTGTTGAAGCAGGAGTTGCTACTGGTATAACTTGTGCAAATCCTATCAGTGGGGGAGTTTCTTGTGCTGTTAGGTATATATACGAATTTGGATATATTACAATGCCTATCATGTGCTTAACGGCTTCATTATTTATAATTACTCTTTTGGTAAATTATAAATATATAAATAGAGTTAAATAATTTGTTTGAATATATAGATAGGGACTGAGTCCCTATCTAGGAAACCATGGAATACCAGTCAGAAACAAAAAACTGTCAGAACTGTAAAAAAGACTTCATAATCGAGCCTGAAGATTTTCTTTTTTACGAGAAGA
>JACCED010550310.1_pt1 | contig 13374 bp, 11 predicted proteins | sample 7455021 | NCBI WGS metagenome assembly JACCED01 (sample SAMN15323456, study PRJNA562643) | freshwater metagenome | isolation source: river surface water | place: USA:Blue River Watershed | collected 2017-08-19 | reverse complement strand
TGCGTACGCTTGACAATGGACTTCGCATGCTAGATGGCATCAAAGCAGAGTTGATAGCCAAAAAAGAGGCAGTTATTTCTGGAAAAACAGCATTTGAACTGTACGATACCTTTGGATTTCCTTTAGATCTCACTTCTTTGATCGCTCGTGAAAATGGGTTTTCAGTCGATGAAAAAGGCTTTGCAGAAGAAATGGAGAAGCAAAAGACCCGATCTAGAGCTGCTTCTGAGCAGGACACTGGGGATTGGGTCTTGGTCCATGAAGATGCAGGAGTGGAGTTTGTGGGCTACGATACGCTCGAGGCCTATGCACAAATCGTGAAGTACCGTACCATCTCGGATAAGAAAGGGGATCGCTTCCAGCTCGTATTGGATAAAACTCCTTTTTATGCAGAGAGTGGAGGCCAGGTTGGGGATACGGGTTGGTTGAAGACCGAAGCCGAGCAAATTCGTGTTTTGGATACCAAAAAAGAGAATGACTTGATTGTCCATTTTGTAGAAAAGCTTCCTCAGCATCCCGAGGCACAATTTTTTGCCGAAGTGGATACCAAAAAGCGTCAGCTGACCATGAATAACCACACGGCTACGCACTTGCTTCAATCTGCCTTGAAGGCTGTATTGGGAGATCACATACAGCAGCGGGGTTCCTTGGTGAATGAGCAATTGCTTCGTTTTGATTTTTCCCACTTTGGAAAAATGACGGAAGAAGAATTGGCCAAAGTAGAGGCCATTGTGAATGCCAAAGTACGTGAGAATATCGCCTTGGTTGAGCAGCGGAATGTACCGATTGCTGAAGCCAAAAAACAAGGAGCAACCGCCTTGTTTGGTGAGAAATACGGAGATTTTGTTCGTGTAATCACTTTTGGAAAAGATTACTCGGTGGAACTTTGTGGAGGAACGCACGTTTCTCAAACTAGCCAAATCGGCTTATTCAAAATCAGCAGTGAGGGTTCTATTTCCTCAGGAGTACGCCGTATTGAAGCGATTACATCTAGTGCTGCTGAGCAGTACTTGCGTGAGCAGGAAGGGCTGGTGAAGGAATTACAGGAACTTTTGAAAAATCCGAGAGATCTGGTAAAGGCAGTGGAGGCTTTGGTGCAAGAGCGGAATGAGTTGCGAAAGGAAATTGAACACTTACACTTGGAAAAGGCTGCAGGCGTAAAGGAGCAGTTGAAAGGACAGTTTGTCGAAAAAGAAGGCAAGCAAGTACTCATTGCGTCAGTCGAATTGCCCAATGCCGATTCTTTGAAAAAGTTGGTGTATGAGTTAAAGAATGAGGTTTCCAAGGCATGCATTGTTTTGGCGGCTTCCATCAGCAATACCCCACAAGTGGCAGTGTTTATTGACGAATCGTTATTGGAATCTACTGGGCTGCATGCGGGCAACCTAGTTCGTGAATTGGCCAAAGAAATTCAAGGAGGTGGAGGAGGGCAACCTTTCTTTGCTACGGCTGGTGGTAAAGACCTTGCGGGATTACCCAAGGTGGTTGCCAAAGCACAGGCTCTCTTGTTGTCATAAATTTTTACGACTGCATGTTAACTCAGGAACTTACGGAAAAGTACCAATTGGTAGTAGGACTGGAAGTGCATGCACAATTGGCTACCTCCAGTAAATTATTTGCAGCTGACTCAAGCAGCTTTGGGGCTGAAGCCAATACCCAGGTTTCTGTGATTACCTTGGGACATCCTGGCACCTTACCCAAATTGAATCTACGTGCACTCGAATATGCGGTGCGAATGGGTTTGGCTTGCGGATCCCAAATAAGCAGGAAAAGCAGTTTTGATCGCAAGAATTACTTTTATCCAGATCTACCCAAAGGATACCAAATCACCCAGGATAAGGAGCCTATCTGTATTGGTGGCAAGGTAACCCTTACTTTGGAGGATGGAAGGGAGCGAGAGATTCAATTGAATCGAATTCATTTGGAAGAAGATGCTGGTAAATTGATTCATTCCGCAGATCGGGAAGAAAGCTGGGTGGATTACAACCGTGCGGGCACCGCATTGATTGAATTGGTGACCGAACCCTGTCTTTGTTCTGCCGAGGAAGCGGTAGTGTTTTTGGCTGAGATCCGAAAGATGGTTATGTACTTGGGGATTTGTGATGGAAATATGGAAGAAGGATCACTTCGCTGTGATGCCAATGTGTCTGTGAGGCTTCGAGGTTCAGAAACCTTAGGGAAAAAGGTAGAAGTAAAAAACATGAATTCCTTCCGTAACCTGGGCCGTGCCATTGATTTTGAATACGAGCGCCAAGTAGGTTTGCTTGAAGTAGGGAAGGCTATTGTATCGGAAACGCGAACTTTCGATGCAGACGGGGGCTTTACGGCAAGCATGCGCACCAAGGAGGAATTGAATGATTACCGGTATTTTCCTGAGCCAGACTTACCTCCAGTCATCCTTACTGAAAAATGGATTGAAAAAGTAAGCGCTGAATTACCTGCCTTGCCTCGAGACTTGTATCGCAAATTTCTAGAGGTATATGGATTACCAAGGTATGATGCTGCGTTATTGACGGAGACGAAGGAAGTATCCAGCTGGTTTGAAGCGCTATGTACCCACACGATTCACTACAAAGCTGCTTCCAATTGGATGATGGGGCCTATCAAATCCTATTTAAATGAGACGGGTACTACCTATTCAAATTTTTCAATTGGAGTAGCGGCAATTGCTCAGTTGATTGCCCTAGTAGAAGATGGTCAAGTGTCCTTTTCTGTTGCTTCTCAGAAGATTTTTCCTGAACTTTTATTGCATCCGGAGGTTACACCATTAGCCATTGCACAAAGCCTCAACTTGATTCAAGAAAGTGATGCAGCGTTTTTACTTCCTTTGGCAAATGAAGTTTTGCTTGAAAATGCAGGGAAGGTGGCAGAATACAGATCTGGTAAAAAGGGGCTTCTTGGCTTTTTTATGGGGGAATTGATGAAAAAATCAAAGGGAAAGGCGGATCCAAAAGTAGCCACCCAACTTATAACAGAATTATTAGCGAATTAAACGATGAGAAAATTTATGTTAGGAATTTTAGTGAGTGCCACCTTGATCCTATTCTCCTGTGGAGGATCGGATTCATCAGCTGGCAAAGTGGTCATCACAGGAAATCTACAAAATGCTCCAGAAGGAGTGGTGGTGCTTTCTCAATTTACAGATAGTAGACCAAAGGTGTTGGATACTTTGGAAATTGAGCCCAACGGCGACTTTACCTATGCCTTCGATTCCATTAATTCACCCACTTTTTACGAATTGAACCTATACGGTCAACGCGTAGTCAAATTGGCGCTTTACAAGGAGAATGTGAATGTGAAGTTCAATTTTGCCGACCCCAAAAGCCTCCAAATTGAAGGTTCGCAGGATAGCAAAGAAATGCTGAAGTTGGAAACCTTGATGGAATCTTATCAAGGCGAAGTCAATCAGCTCAATGAAAAATACTACGAGGCCATGAGTAAAAACGATGCAGATGTGATTCGTCAAATTCAGTTGGATGCGATGAATCTAGAAACCCAGCAAGTGGTCAAGGTGAAAGAGATGATTGAAAGTATGGGGGATTCCTTTGCTTCTTTGGCGGCTATTGGGCTGTTAAACCCACAAAATGATTTTCCATTTATCGACGCTTTGATTACCAGGCTCAATGAAAATTATCCTGGAACCATCGCTATCTTGCAGATGAAGCAGCAGCTTGACGAAATGAGAGCACTGGCTGTAGGTCAAGTAGCTCCAGATATCGTACTTCCCGATGCAAATGGAAAGACAACTAAGCTTTCTGACTTAAGAGGAAAATATGTGTTGATTGATTTTTGGGCGGCTTGGTGCAAGCCTTGCAGACAAGAGAATCCAAATGTGGTTCGCCTTTATAACCAATACAATTCCAAGGGCTTTGAAGTTTTTGGAGTTTCTTTAGATCGAAGCAGGGAAGATTGGGTCAAAGCTATTGCAGATGATGGTTTGAATTGGACGCAGGTTTCCGATTTGCAATACTTTAATTCCGCTGCCGCAGTTTTATATCAAATCCAAGCAATTCCCGCTACCTACCTGGTGGATCCAGATGGAAAAATTATAGCAAAGGATTTGAGAGGTCCAAGCCTTGAATCTAAATTGGCAGAGCTATTTGACTAACCGAAAAACCTTATTCAATAAAAAGGCCTTCCAACTGGAAGGCCTTTTTTGTTTAATAATCACCAAAAAAACTAAAGAAGGAAAAAATAACTGAGTAGTCCTTCTTCAAAAAATAGCTTCATCTAAAAAAGAAATGCTAAAAGTTTTATCACCCGTTATAAAAGTAATAAAAAATTTAAAAAATAAAAATTAAAATAAATTAAGTAATATATAAAAAATTGTATTTAAATAAGATTATAAATCAAACTCAACACAATTTTTTATTCAGGATTACACATACTTACAATAGCAAGGGTTTTTTAGATCTATTTTAATCCATGATATCTTGAAAGAATTCAATTAAAAAATCTTCTTTTTCCTGCTTTTTTTCTGAGAATCAGTAGGTCTCCTGTCCAAGATACCCAAACTAGTATTTCTGAGTTTTAATTTTGACCAAGTTCTCCTCAGAAAATTTTAACTTTGTATTTCTTACTTTTCCATAAATGCCCAAGCTTCTACTCCTTTCAACCGAACCAATTACTTTCAAGCTTTTACTTTCTGGTCAGCCCAAGTTGATGAAGGAGCAGGGATGGGAGGTACTTTTGGTGAGTGCCGATGGCAGAGAGGTGCAGCAGATTTGTCGAACAGAAGAAGTACAGCATGAAGTCATTCCTTTTGTAAAGGGAATCAACTATGTAGAGGATTTTATTTCCTTTTGGCTGTTGTTCCAAATGCTTCGGAAAGAAAAGCCAGATGTGATCCATAGCTATGATGCTAAAGTTGGATTTTTAGGAATGCTAGCCGCTAGCTTAGCAGGTATTCCCCATCGAATTCATAGCATCACCGAAATGCCTTTGCATGCGAAGGACCCTCAGAAAGGGTTTACTCTTCTAGAAAAGTGGACCTATTCGAATGCCACAGCCTTGTGGGTGAATTCCACTGGGATGCTTTCTTTTTTTACGGCTAATTCCAAACTGGACTCTTCAAAATTTAGCCTGATTGGGCATGGATCCACTTTAGGAATTGATTTGGATAAGTTTAATCGACAGGTATTGAAGGAAAATCATTTGGTAGCTGCCACCATGCGCATCTTGCCAGGTGAAAATGATTTTATCATTTTGGCTGTGGGCAAACTGATTAAGCGGAAAGGAATAGAAGATTTAGTAGCTGCTTTTTTGAGTTCCAAAATCGTGTCCTCCTCCAAGTTGGTCCTTATCGGAACCATTGATAAGGAAGAATCGCCCCTTGATCAAGAAATCCTCCAATCCATTAGAGAACATCCCCGTGTGGTACAAATCGATTGGACAGATCATGTAGAGCATCATTTGGCTTTAGCAGATGTCTTTGTGCAGCCTTCCCATGAGGAAGGATTTTCTAATTTGCTTCTTGAGGCTGCTGCCATGCAGGTTCCTATCATTTGTTCCAACTGCGTTGGAAATACTTCCCTGATCAAACAACAAAAGACAGGTTTGGTATTTCCAGTAGGGGAGGTCTCTGTGTTGAAAGAAGCAATAGAGTTTGCCTATGTGAAGCGCGATGTGCTTGCAAGCTATGCAGATGCCTTGTACCAAGAAGTACAAGAAAAATATGATCGTAAGTTGATGAGACAGTTGCAGTTGGAAAAGTATCAGCGTTTGTTGTCTAATCAAGATTGAGGATTTTTATGGTGAGTGTTTGTAAACTATTCTTGATTGCCTACTCATGAAATACCTCGTTACAGGAGCTGCTGGATTTATTGGATTTCATGTAGTCCAGCACTTGATTGCCAATAAACACGAAGTGCTGGGTTTGGATAACATCAACTCCTATTACAGCCGGGAATTAAAATTGGCTCGCCTAGCGGAATCTGGAATTGCTTCGGAAAAGATAGCTCCAAGACTATTGGTCACTTCTGAAACTCAGCACAATTACCGCTTTATTCAGCTTGATTTGGTAGATAAACCGGATCTCCTTCATCTTTTTGAGGTGGAAAAATTCGATGTTGTTATTCATTTGGCAGCGCAAGCAGGGGTTCGAAATTCGATCTCACACCCTGAAGATTACCTGCATAGCAACTTTGCTGGGTTCTTAAATCTCTTGGAGTGCTGTCGATTTTTTCCTGTCAAGCACTTGGTATTTGCTTCTTCCAGTTCAGTGTACGGAAGTAATTCCAAAATGCCCTTTTCCACTTCAGATGGAGTAGATCACCCGATTTCTCTGTATGCGGCCTCAAAGAAGGCCAACGAACTGATGGCCCACAGTTACAGCCATCTCTTTGGAATTCCCAGTACGGGATTACGCTTCTTTACGGTATATGGCCCATGGGGAAGACCCGACATGTCCTACTTCCTTTTTGCTGATGCGATCCGCAAGGGAGAACCGATTCAGGTTTTTAATGAAGGAAAGATGAAACGGGATTTCACCTACATTGACGATATTGTCGATGGTATCATCCGTGTGGCAAAAAAGCCTGCTACCCCCAACCCAAATTACGATCCTCAGCAACCCGATCCATCGAGTTCGACGGCACCTTACAAGATTTACAATATTGGCAACTCATCTCCAGTGCCCTTGATGGAGTTTATTGCAGCCATAGAGCAGGGGCTAGGGCAAAAGGCCAAAATGGAATTGTTGCCGATGCAGCCTGGTGACGTGGTCGAGACCCATGCCGATATCAGTGAACTGGAACGAGATTTGGGGTATCAACCGCATACGACGGTGGCAGTAGGAGTAGAAAAATTTACAAAATGGTACAGCAACTTTTATAGATAAAACAATGTCAAAATCAATTTTAATTACCGGTGGAGCCGGATTTATTGGATCCCATGTGGTCAAACTTTTTGTGACCACCTACCCGCAGTATCGAATCGTCAACTTAGATGCCTTGACTTATGCGGGCAACCTGGATAACCTGACTGAGGTGGAGCATGCTCCCAACTATTTTTTTGAAAAAGCAGATATCCAAGAGGAACAGGTGTTGGAAGCAATTTTTGCAAAGCATGGAATTACTGATGTCATTCACCTGGCCGCTGAATCTCATGTGGATCGTTCCATTTCTGATCCCCTCGCTTTTGTGAAAACCAATGTTTTTGGTACAGTTAACCTACTCAATGTGGCCAAAAAAGCATGGACAGGGGCATTTGATCAACATTTGTTCTACCATGTATCTACAGATGAGGTCTATGGATCACTACATGATGGTGGATTTTTTGTAGAAACTACTGCCTACGATCCGCAATCTCCTTATTCCGCATCTAAGGCATCTTCCGATCATTTTGTGCGTGCTTATGCAAATACCTACAAGATGAAAACAGTGGTATCCAATTGCTCCAATAATTATGGCCCCAACCATTTTCCAGAAAAGTTGATTCCACTTTGTATCCATAACATAAAGAACAACAAGCCTTTGCCTGTTTATGGAAAAGGAGAAAATGTGCGGGATTGGCTATTTGTCAAAGATCATGCACGTGCCATTGATGTGGTGTTCCACAAAGGAAAGCCAGGTGAGACGTACAATATCGGAGGCTTCAACGAGTGGAAAAATATTGATATCGTCCGTCTCTTGTGTCAAAAGATGGATGAGAAGCTAGGGCGTGAACCAGGTACATCTGAGAAACTGATCACTTTTGTGCAGGATCGAGCAGGCCATGATTTGCGCTATGCAATCGATGCTACCAAAATTCAGCAGGAACTGGGTTGGGAGCCAAGCCTACAGTTTGAGGAGGGAATAGAATTGACCATCTCCTGGTACCTTGAAAATGAGGGCTGGTTGAACCGGGTAACTTCTGGAGCATACCAAACCTACTACGAAGAACTTTACGGAAAGAACTAAAAAAAAAGCCCTCAAGGGCTTTTTTTTATGGGCTTTCAAATCAATACAAGGTTCTGAATCGGATGGTGCCTGGAATATTCTTCAGGGCTTCAATTGCTTCTGGATCATATACCTTGTCAATATCCGTGATCACATAACCGATTTTTTCGTTGGTTTTGAGGTATTGCCCTACAATATTGATTTGGTAGTTGGCAAGGATCAGGTTGATTTTGGCCAAGACACCAGGTTCATTTTGGTGCAAGTGGATCAGGCGATGCGCATCTTTCAGGAAGGGGAGTTGGATATTCGGAAAGTTGACCGAATTGTAGGTATTGCCTGTGTTGATGTACTCCATGATTTTTCCTGGCACAAATCGGGCGATGTTTTCTTGCGCTTCCAAGGTACTTCCTCCAATGTGAGGGGTGAGGATGGTGTTTGGCAATCCTTTGAGTTCTGACTCGAAGGATTCCTTGTTGTTTTTCGGCTCCTCAGGAAAAACATCCACAGCGCAGCCTCCAATATGTCCAGAAAGAATGGCTTCACGAAGGGCTGGGATATCTACTACATGGCCTCTACTCAGGTTGAGCAGTAGAGAACCGGGCTTCATCAATGCAATTTTCTCCTTATCCAATAGGCATTTGTTGTCCTTTCTTCCATCTACGTGCAGGGTAATCACATCGCAGGTCGACAACAATTCCTCCAAAGAGTTCATTTTTGTTGCATTTCCTAAGGCTAGTTTTTCGATGACATCGTAGTAGAATACATTCATGCCTAGGTTTTCTGCCAAGACAGAAAGTTGTGCTCCAATGTTGCCATAGCCCACAATTCCCAATTTTTTCCCCCGAATTTCGAAGGAGCCTGTTGCTGATTTATCCCAGATTCCTTGGTGCATTCCTAGGGATTTGTCTTGGAATCTGCGCATCAAGAAAATGATTTCAGCAATGGCCATTTCCACCACCGAGCGGGTGTTAGAGAAAGGGGCATTAAATACGGCAACGCCTCTTTTCTGACATTCTTCTAGGTCAATCTGGTTAGTTCCAATGCAAAAAGCTCCAATCGCTAGAAGGCGGTTGGCATGTTCCAGAACTTTTTTAGTGACCGTTGTTTTGGAGCGAATACCTAGGATAGATATGGATTGAATCTTTTCACACAACTCCTCCTCGCTAAGTGCACCAGAGGCCACTTCCACCTGGTAGCCTTCCTCTTTTAGGAGTTCTAGGGCGATTGGATGCACGTTTTCAAGAAGCAGCACCTTGATTCTGCTTTTTGGATAGGAAAACTTCGTGTTGAGTTTATTGATGTACAAAATCTCATCAAAACTCGGGGCAATGTGATCTGCTTGACTGGTGACCTTTGGCCGGTTTACATTTTCTGTAAAGGCATAAAACTTATTGGCCAAGCCCGAGGCTTTGATTTCATAATCCGTGTAGCCATCACCAATCACATAGATATCCCCTTCGAGATTGATGGATCGGATAGTTTCTGATTTTCCGTTATTTTTTGAAAGCGGGTTTTCTCGGTTGAAATCGATAATTTTTCCACTTTCATCATAAATCAAATCATTAGCAAATACGTTTTCTTGCTTGATTCCGTATTCCGTTACGATAGGGATAATAAAGTCCTTGAAGCCATTTGAGATGATAAAAACATCTTCGGCATTGTCTTTGAGCCAATCTCGGTTGCGCTCAAAGGACTTGGATACCTTTTGCTTCAGGATTACGATCAATTCGGCTATTTGAGCTTTATTGGCTTGAAGGATTTCTAGGCGCTGCTCAAGGCTCTCCCGGAAGGTCAGGCTACCGTCCATTCCCTTGTCTGTGATGTCCTTGATGGCCTGTAGTTTTTCCTTTTGTTTGGGATCCCCAGCAAGGCTGATTTCTCCCAAAATATCTAAAGCTTCTACACGAGTGAAGGTACTGTCAAAATCAATGATGAATTTTTTGGTAACTGGCATGGAGCAGGTGAAATTATAAACAGTAAAATTAAGTGATTGTCAAAAAATCTGACCATCTATTTGTGAATTTGTTAAAAATCTTTTTCTGTGTTGAATTCTTGAAAATTCCACTTTTTCCCAAATTGGATACGTTAACTGGATTTTTTTGAATTTTTCACTTCCAAATTCAGCATGCCAAGGAAGTCCGAATACAAAATACTTTTGAGACAAGGACTTTTCACCTATTTTTGAAGTGCAGGTTGATGGAAAAAAGCTTTTTTGGTGAAGCCTGTATTCTAGATTTTGCATAAATATATTCGAACCATGAAAACGAACGCTTCAATTTTTATTCTAGCCCTAGTTGTGGCTATTTCATCTTGCCAAAAAACGGGAGTTGTGGCTAAGAAAACCACCTATGAACTGGTAGGTGAAGCGAAGGTGGTTCCTGGAAATTATGGCGATGTGGTGAAGGAAACAGCGGTGGTGACTACGGCCACTTTGGTTCAAAAAGTGGAAGCATCCGGAACTTTTACTGGAAAGGTTTCAGGAAAAATCAAGGAGGTATGTACCAATAAAGGCTGTTGGTTTGCGATGGAGTTGCCCAACGGATCTAGCATGCGTGTTACGTTTAAGGATTATGGTTTTTTTATCCCCACCAACTCTCAAGGATTTCCCATTACGATCGAAGGCGTAGCTACTTTGTCTGAAACAGATGTAGAAACGTTACGGCACTATGCAGAAGATCAAGGCAAATCCAAGGAAGAAGTAGCAGCAATTACATCGCCTAAAAAGGAAATCACCTTTGAAGCTTCTGGAGCGCTAATTAAAGCCAAATCCTGATGCCACTTGCTTTAGATAACTTGCGTGTAGGGCGAATTTACCGCCTGGTGAACCAAGGTGAAGTCCGAAAGATTGAAGTGATGGCTTGGATATCTGGAGAGAATTTTCGGATTAAAGATTTAGATACCCTTGAATTTTACACCTTGCATGAATTGTTGCAATGGGGCAAGGGCAAAGACCACGATCGGGAAGAATTGCGGTAGGAGGCTATTTTTTTTTACTTCATCTAGTTTTCAGTACCTAAAAACTAGGTTCTAGTGGGCTTTAGTGTAACAAAGGTCACCCAAAAAATCTTCATGAACGGCTAGATTTACGCATTCGATAATTCGATTATGTCAAAAAGTTTAGCTGCTGCTATTGCTCAGGCCAAGTGCCCCAAATGTCGAGAAGGAAATATGTTTCCGGTTTCTACATTTAGTTTTCGCAAACTTACGGTTATCCATTCTCGCTGTGCTGTTTGTGGTGCCGATTTGATTCCTGAGCCCGGCTTTTACGATGGAGCCATGTACATCAGTTATGCATTTTCGGTAGCGCTGATGATCACTTCTTTGGTTGCGATAAATATGTTGGTTGAGAAACCCGAACTTTGGATGTACATGAGTAGCGTAATAGGATTGACCGCTATATTGATGCCAGCCATGCTTCGGTATTCCAAAACTCTCTATCAATATGGGGTAGGGAAATTGAAATACCGAGGATTTTAAAGCCTTGTCCTTTCCTTGATTTTTTGTATCTTTTTCAATCTCTAAATAAAAAAGATGAAAAAATTTGCTCAGAAGTTCCTCATATACAGCATGGGGTATTTTTACCTGGTAGCGGGTGTGAATCATTTTAATAACCCCAGTTTTTACCTTCCTCTTATTCCGCCATTTTTTTCCAAACCAGAATTTATCAATATTCTTTCTGGAGTTGCGGAGATATTACTGGGATTGGGGATCTTGTATTTGCCCACTCGCAAGCGTGCTGCTTGGGGTATTTTTGTGATGCTCATTTGTTTTATACCGTCTCATGTGTATTTCATTCAACTCGGCTCCTGTATTGAAGGAGGACTCTGCGCTCCAGAATGGGTAGGATGGGTTAGGTTGTTGATTTTTCACCCCATACTTCTTTATTGGGCTTTCTGGGTCAGCAAAAACCACCTGCTAAACAAAAATTCCTAGCCAAGAGGGAGAGTAGATAGTCTTTTTCGCTTTTTGAAAGTGAATGACTTGGCAATCGATCCCCTCATTTTGAGTCAATAAAACATTTTATTGGTTGATGATTAATAACATTTTGTTATTATTACTAACTAAAATGATTGAAAAGCAAACTTTTATATTTTATCTTTCGTTATAGCATAAGCAACGGCAGATAAGCATGGAATCCATCTTAAAAAAAATACGGGTTGAGGTCAACAGCAAGTTGTTTCTAAAAGATCCATTCAGTTCGGAATTGGGAATGCTCATCGTTCGGGAAGGAGCTTTCCTTATTCAGGAAATGGGAATGGAGCACTTCACTTTTAAGAAATTAGGGGTGAAGATTGGAAGCACGGAAGCGGCGATTTATCGGTACTTTGAAAACAAGCACAAATTGCTCTTATACCTTAGTGCTTGGTATTGGGCTTGGCTAGAGCACAATTTAGTGTTTGTGAATGCAAATCAGTTAGATGCAGACCAGCGTTTAGCGGCTGCTATTCGACTTTTGGTGGAAGGACCCATCTATAAAGAGAATGATTTTTTAGATCCTGTGGTGTTGAGGAGACTTGTAATCAATGAATCGATCAAAGGGTTTTTGACCAAAGAAGTGGATTTGGAACATGAATCAGGAATTTTCTCCCAAGTCTATAAGTTCGGAGACCGTATCTCATCCATCATCACAGAAATCAATCCAGATTACTTGTACCCTAAAACACTTGTTTCTACCATTCTTGAATCTAGCCTTTTGCAAAACTTTAATTCCCAGCATTTGCCAGGCATGCTTGATGCCGGACCTGATAGCAAAGACCGTTTTCAATTCTTTTATCAACTCGTGACCAAAGCCATTCACTGATGCAGCCTGAATTTGACACCACACCAATCAATCGATTTTTCAATATTCTCAAAGAAGAGAAAAATCAAGTGTATGCCATTTACTTTTATGCGGTATTAAATGGATTGATTACGCTTTCCCTGCCTTTGGGTATCCAAGCTATTCTCAACTTTATTCTTGGGGGTAGAATCACCACCTCTTGGGTAATTTTAGTCGTGATTGTTGCGGCTGGGGTAATTTTTGGAGGCTTTCTCCAAATCTCCCAGTTGCAGATTATGGAAAAATTCCAGCAACGCATATTTTCCAAATCAGGGCTATCCATAGCCTACAGACTTCCTAGAATCAAAACCGAGATTCTCCATGGAAAGTATGCTCCTGAGATTGTCAATCGCTTTTTTGATACGGTAAGTCTTCAAAAAGGGATGGCAAAAATTTTAATTGATTTTTCATCTGCGCTGCTTCAGGTAGTGTTTGGACTCTTATTGCTTTCTTTCTACCACCCCACATTTATCCTATTTGGATTAGGTCTTTTTGGAATTTTGGGATTGATCTTTTATTACACTGCTCCTCGTGGTATGGAAACAGCAGTTAAAGAATCCTCCTACAAATACAAGACTGCCTATTGGTTGGAAGAGGTAGGAAGGACACTCAACTCCTTTAAGTTGGTTGGAACTACCAACTTGCCTGTACTTCGTGCAGACAAATTGATTCAAAAAT
>JACCED011551895.1_pt1 | contig 13377 bp, 14 predicted proteins | sample 7455021 | NCBI WGS metagenome assembly JACCED01 (sample SAMN15323456, study PRJNA562643) | freshwater metagenome | isolation source: river surface water | place: USA:Blue River Watershed | collected 2017-08-19 | reverse complement strand
GATATCATAATTGAATTTGTTGTAACATTTGGAGTATTTATTGATCTTACTAAGCCTATTGGCTTTGTTAAAAGAGTTTCAATTTCATCAAAACTTTTATTACATTGATAATCTAAATCTAAATAAATTCCACCATGTATATACAATATACAATATCTAACTGCGTCAGCTCTTTGAATATTATACTCAAACTTATCATATGTATCTAAAAAGAATGGAAAATGTTCTTTTATAAAATTTCTATTATCTTCATCTGTATATAACTTATATTCATATCCCTTATTCATATTTATTACTGTTTCTTGGGCTTTTTTCCATTTTTCTGGAACTTCTGTATTTTTCCATGTTTGAAAAATGAATTTAATCATTACTTATATATTAAATATGGAAAAGTATTTATTTTATGATTTTATTCATAAAAAAAATTTAAAGAAGTTTCACAGAATAAGCAATCTTTTTATCTTCATCGATATAAAATTTATCGGCTTTAATAAGACTGTTAATATTTACATCACATTCAAGACGTAATTTAATAAAGTCGATATTATCTGCTACAATATTTAATTCATCAGTTTCAACTTCAATTGAAATTTTATTCCAAACATGTAATCCCATTTCTTTACGAGTTCTTTGGATCTCGGATACAAAACATTTAATGTTATGTTTATTCTGAATAAACTGATCATATGTAAAATCAATTTGTACCATAATATCTTTATCGAAATAATCATTATCTTTAAAAATTGGCGTCAATACAAATTCATCATCTTCAAATACATAATCAGTATTATTTAAATGTAATGTAAGTGTGGTCTTATCCTTTGTATCAAACACAAGTTCTTCTAGTGCAGTAACAATATTTTTACTTACATTACGATACTTCTTACCAATAATTGATTTATTTGGTAATACTTTATAACAGATATTTCCTGTGAGTTTTTTATATTCGATATCAATAACATTAAGTTCTGTTTGAATAAGATCAATAGTTTGTGAAACCATTTTAACATCTTCATCTGAATCCATAAAGATTATACAGCTTTTAATAGGAGTCTTTGATGAAGTATGTGTTTTTGTATTTGTTCTAGCTGAACGAACAATCTTTGAAATTCGCTTTAGCAAATCAAAGCTTGTAATATAATGTTCATGTTGTTTAAATTCTTCAAAGTTATATTCATTCTTAAAAATTTCAAATTGTTCTTCAGAAGAAATATCATTTAGATGGCAGATATCATTGTAAATCTCTGATGAAATTAATGGTGCAAATGGTGCAAGTAGAATTGAATAACTCTTAATAACATAATTTAAAACAGATGTTGACATGATCCATTCTTCAACACCACATTTGCCTTTAAGACGATCACGATTAAACTTTAAATACCAATTGGTAATATCTTCAATTAAATCTACAATCATTTTAACAGATTTTGATAGATTATAAATGTCCATATGTTTTTTAACTTCGTTTGCAGTTTTTCCAATATGTACCATAATCCAACAATCCATTGGATTGGTTGCATTTTTATAAGCAAGTTTATCAAAAGAAACATTTTGTACTTTTTGATGATGAGTATGTTCCTTTAAAAATTCAGTTGCATTCTTAAAACGATAGAGTAGTTGTTTGATTTCTTTTAGATCTTCCTCTTTGAATGCAAATGGTTCAGCGTGAGATAGTGGCGATTGTAATAGATATAGGCGGATAGAATCTGCACCATATTGATCAATTAAAATATTAGGATCAATAAAGTTTCCATCTTTCTTTGAGATCTTTTTACCATTTTCTCCAAGTACTAAACCAATAGCCATAATATTCTTTGCAGGTTTTTTATTGAATAAAGCTGTTGACAAAATAAGCAGTGTATAAAACCACCCACGTGTTTGGTCAATACCTTCTACAATAAATTCACTTAGTTCTTCTTTGTTATCAATAAGATCTTTATTTTCAAATGGATAATGATGTTGAGCGAATGGTACACATCCACTTTCAAACCAACAATCAAATACATCTTTTACCCGCTTGTAAAGCTCATCATCATATGTAAATTCAATTTGATTGACAACTTCTGGATGAAGATCTGTAACTTTAATTCCTGAATATTTTTCAAGTTTCTCAATTGAATCAATTACAATAGATTTTTTGCTTGGAGATACCCATACAGGAATAGGTGTGCCAAAATAACGTGAGCGAGAAATACACCAATCACGAGCATTTTCAAGCCATTGATGAAAACGTACGCTTCCAACTGATTGTGGGTACCAATTAGTTTCCTTATTTAACTCAATCATACGATCTTTAATCTTTTGAACATTAACATAAAAACTCTCACACACTCTATAAATAAGTGGTGTTTCAGTTCGATAACAATAAGGATATTGATGGGAAATAGATTGGATTTTCACAAGAGAATTAAATTCTTTAAGATCCTTTAGAATCTGTGGCTCTGCATCAAAAACCAAAAGTCCTTCATATTTTTTAATAACATTTGTATAATTACAATTATCATCAATTGGGTTCATTTTAGCAATAGAATCATCAGTTACAATATTTTTAAGTTTGCAAACACGATAATCATCTTCACCAAATGTTGGTGCAAGATGAACAATACTAGTCCCGTTTGTTTCTGATTCTTGAACATAATTATCTTCAACTACTTGAAAATAATTATCACTATGATAATATTTATAAATAGGTTCATATTTAATACCAACTAAATTAGAACCCTTTACTGTTTTTAGAATTTCCTTCATTTTAAGCCCAGTATTTTTATGTTTATTCTTTCCAATAATATATGTTTCTCCAGATTCAGTTAAAACATAATCATAATCCAAATCTTTATTAACACAAAGTGCAAGATTTGCAACTAAAGTCCAGGGTGTTGTTGTCCAAGCAACAATATATGTGTTTTCCTCTCCAATAACTTTAAACTTTACATATACTGTCTTTGTAGTTACATCTTTATAATTTTGTGATTCTTCTGAATTAGATAATGGTGATTGAAGAGGATATGAGTATGCCACTACTTTATGACTACGATAAATTAGATCATTTTCATAAAGAGAAGCAAAGCCCCACCAAATACTTTCCATAAAATTTAAATCCATAGTCTTATAAACATCATTAAAATTAGCCCACCGAGCCATCTTGTTGTATACTGGTTCCCAATCCTTTTCAAATTTACAAATAGTTTCCTTACAAAAACTATTAAAATGTTTCATACCAATATTTTCAAGATCTTGATTTGATTTAATATTTAACTCACGATTAGCAATACTTTCAATAGGAACACCATGACAATCATATCCTAACTTATTATTGCATGCAAATCCGCACATATTTTTATAATTTAAAAATGAACTTTTAATAGAGCCAATAGCTAAATGACCCATATGAAGTTTACCAGTTACGAATGGAGGACCATCCATAAAATCAAAAATAGACCCATTACGGGAGATATCATAAATCTTGTACATGATTATTATTTAATATATAATATTATATTAAATAGTATATAGTTATACTTATTTCAATTTTTTTATTAAATTATAATAAGTTATTTAGAGTTTGCGTGTTTTCTTGAACCACATAAGAGCGCAGAGACCACCAAGAACTTGGGCTACAACGTATGATCCAAATTGGCTTGAGGTGATATCACCTTTAGCGTAGAGCATAGCACTGACAGCTGGGTTGACATGACCACCTGAAACTCTACCAATTAAGAAAATGACAACTGCAAGGGCAAGACCAATTGGAATTGCTTCACCTGTGGCGAGAATTACACCAAGAAATACGAAAGTACCAACAAATTCGGCTACAAATTTAGTAAGATCCATTTTTATATATTATATAAAATATAAAAAAAAAATTTATATATTATATGAAAATCTATACTGGTTCTGGAATTTTACCTATTTTTATATTAAATAAAAAACCTTATTTTATAACATTTACTGTAGCAAGAGGTATTATTAATGATGCTGGAGGAAAAAAAGAAGATAATGATACAATTTCATATACCGCCTGTCGTGAATTATTTGAAGAATCTGCTGGATTGATACAAATTGATGAAGATCAAATTAAAAATAATTCATTGTATTTCGATGTTAAAAATAAAAATAATAATAAATATTATAGATTATATACTATAATTATTAATAATATCGATACTACATACTATGATAAAAATTTAAAAAAATTTAAAGAATTTAATTTTAATCCATTTACAGAAACTCATGGAATAAAATTAATGAAATTAGATAAGATTAATATTGATAATAATCAAATTTCATTAATATCAAATAATGATTATAAATTATTACTAGCACCAAGATTAAATAATATTATAAAAAAAATATTAAAAAAATATGATAATTTAAATACTTTTTATAAAAATTTAAAAAATAATGTTGATATAATAGAATTAAAAAAAACTAAAATAAATATTGATTCCTATGAATATAATACTAATAAAAAAATTAAAATAAAAAATATTACTACCTATTGTTCTGTAGAGTGCTAAACTTAAGACCTTCTAGATGTATTAAATTATGAGCACATTAGAGAAAACTATCATTTAATTTAAAATGTTCCACATTTTCGTGAATCTGAATATTTAACAAAATTTGCCTGTGTTTCAATATCATTTGTATTGGCTGAGGCTGTTATACATTCACCCTTTAAACGTATTATTTTGTTTCCAGATGTATTATTTTGACATTCATAACATTCATAACATTCTTTTTCTGCAGGATTGTGTTCTACTCCATTAGTGTCTTTCCATTTACATTTTAATGCATCTTGTTGTTCCTTTGTCATATGTTCTGTACGCATTTTATATCCAAAATATATTGCTAACACAATAATTATAATCAATAATATTGTTTTTGTTTTCATTTTTATATATATTATATATTTAAAAAATTATATTAACATTTCTATATTTATAATAATTTGATATTGGGGTAAATAATAAATATTATTATTATTATTTATAATATAATTATCCTTATTAACTAATTTTAATAAATTTTGATAAAAAAATATATTTATTATTTCATTACTTATTATAAATAATTTTGAAAATTGTCCAATATTGTTACTTGTTATATTATGTGTTAATTTAAAAAATTGTTCTTGAGTTAATGGTAAAAATATAGTACCATTAAAATTAGTTTGATGTATATTATTTATAGGATTATATATATGTGTTCCTAATTCATAATAAACATGAACATTATAATAATTCATATATATTATATTTAAATAATATATAAATAGTTTTTAGCGTCTAAAAATAGTTTTTATAATAAATATTTTATTTATTATAATTAATTATTTAATTATTTAATTATTTATTTAAATACCTAATGCATTTTGAAATTGAGTTAATATTGTTGGTGGTTGTTGTGGTGGTTGTTGTTTATTTTCTTGGTGTTCTGTTTTTTTGAGTTTCATGTATACTATACCAATAACTATTAAACCTACGAATAATAAAATTAATTTTTTATTATTTCCTTTTTGATTTTGACCGTTCATATATAATATATAATTTTAAAAAAAAATGTTTTTTATATTAATTATTTAATGATTTAATAATTTAATAATTTATGAGAAGAAGAATTATACGTATTAATAAACCTAAAAAAATAAGATTAAAAATTAATGATAAAAAAGAGAATAAAGAAATAATTATTTTTAATAAATTAATAGAAAAATTTTATAAATCTATAACAAAAAAAAATAAACCAGACGATTATGAAAAATTTCAAATAGATATATTTGAAATAATAGATTCGAAATATTCTACTTATTCTCTTATTAAAAAAATTTTAAATATTATTGAAAATAGATTTATTATAAAAAATTTTATAGGAATAAAATTTAGAAAATTACAGGATGATCATTATGATGATTTATTTGGTCAACAAGATAATCTTAATGAAGAAGAAAAATATAATGAAAAAGATGATAAATTTAAATTATTATGTATTGAAGCAAATAAAATATTTGTTGATTTTATTATAAATTTAATAGATAAAATATATAAAAAATTTAATAAAATAGAAGAAACTTTTGTTCTAGATTTATTTACATATTATACTATAGATATTGAAAGAATTTTAATACATTTAAAAAGTCATAAATTTACATTTAATAATATTAAAATTATTAAAAAATTACATTATTTATCAGAAGTTGATTATTTTGATTTACTAGATAATTATGATATTAAATATATCTTAACATCAAATCATATCATTTCAAATTTTACTAACATAGATAACATTATACAAAAATATTTTCCAAAACTAGATTATAATAAAATATTTTTAATATTAATAGATAACTTGATAGAAAATAATAGATTAATTAATTTTAATATAAATAATGTAGGTGAATGGATATTAAGTAAAAATAAATCTTTAGATACAAATAGTAAAATAAAATTATATACATTATACATAATTAATTCTATTATTAATTTTATTGATGGTATTGATTTAATGAATAATGATGAATATACACAAAATATTATAAATTATCGCCCCAATATAAATATTATAAATTATTTTTTAAAAAAAAATTTTATTAAAAAAGAATTTACATTACAACAATTAATAGAAGCTGATCAATTAATAATAAATATGTTATTTAAATCTATAAATCTTAGAAAAAAAATATCAATTAAAAATAAAACAAAATATGGATTTAAAAATATTAAGATAGATGATTATGATTATTTTTTAAAATATAATAATATTGCTGTTTATACTGGATTTAATATGATAAACATAGATATATTTATATCATTTATTAATAAAAATAGAATTTTATTCATTAATAGTTTAATCAATTATGTTAAAAAAGTAACAAATGTCAATGATATTATTAATTGTAAATTATTTCATAATAAAAATAATATATTTACACTTGATGAAAAAGTTAATATATTAAAAAAAATATATAGTGGTAAAATAACAGCAAGTAATTTAGAATTATTTATATTAAATAATAATGAATTGGCGTGTTATTTTATTAAAAATATACCAATAAATAAAAAATATATTAAATATGCATTATCTGTAAGTAATTTAAAATTTATAGAAACATTATGTGATTTAAAATATATATTTACAACCAATGATTTACTTTATATTACCTCTGATTTATATTTAGAGGAAATATTAATTATTATTAATAAATATAATACAATTGATTTTTTAACAAATTTAGATTGGTATTATCATATCAAATATATACTTAATATTGATAATAATAATTTGGATATAGTAAAAATTATATATAATGATGATAATCAAGATTTAAGAGATTTATTTAATAAAAAAATTAATGATATTAAATATGATTATAACTTTGATGATTTAAATAATCTTAATTTTAATGATTTTTGTATAAATGTTGTAAAAAATAATATAAAAATAACAAAATATGATATATATAAAGTAAAATGTTTACAAAAAAGATTATTTCTTTTAAATTATGAAAAATAATATTAAAGTAATTGATAATATTCTAATGTTTTGTCTATAAATATATTATTTTGTTCCATTCTTAAATTTAATGATTGAATATTATGTTGACCAGTTGTTTCTATTAATATATAATCTTTATTTAATAACTTTTGATAATATCTCAATGATCCTTTAATATCTATACTTTTTGAATAATCATAATTTGAATAATTTAATTTATTTTTTATTATTTCAGGATCAGCTAATATTATAAATTTTTTGTTAGGATCTGTTATATTTTTATTAACATTATCTAACATTATCTTTGAAAGTTCATGTGATCTATCTGTATTTGTAGGAGTTATAGTCGATCCCATACTTTTTTTATTTAATCTATTATATCCCCATCCTTCATGAAAATCTAAAACAAAATCTGCATCATTTGTTAATTTTACTATTTGATTTATTATATTTGAATCTGATTTTTTATTGTCATTTATATTTTTTGGATATTTTCTATTTATATCTCCAAATATTGGTATATATCTAATACCTAATTTTAATGCATAATAATTTACAGCCGGTATAATAATTAATTTTCCTCTTTTTATAATTTTTATTTTATTATCTAATTCATCTTTTAATTTATTTAACGAATGATATCCTGCAGGTTCATTACCATGAGTTCCTGCCAACATTAATATTGTTGGACCATCGATTTTTGTATCATAAATATAATACTTAATATTATTTAATAAATAATATAGATTATTACATAATAATATAATAATAAGTATAATAATGCATATTATTAATATTGAATTATTTTTATTCATATATAATTAACATTTAAAATATAAAAAATATTTTTTTTTATAAAAATAAATTTATTATATATTGTATTATTATATTAAATGGCTCTTAGTGATATAATTAAACTTATCGGTGGTGATGGTGAAGAAGGTTCAGCTCCAGGTCCAGCCCCAAAGAAAAGTAAAAAAATGATGATTATTATTATTATTGTTGTTGTTGTTCTTCTCTGCTGTTCTTCATCTATTGCATTCTTTATGATGCAACAAAAGAAGAAAGCAGCTGCTACTACACAACAACAAGAAGAAGAACAAGAAGACGAAGAAGAAGAAGAATAAATAAATATTATTAATTATCTATTATTATAGAAATTATTTATAATAATAAATTAATTTATCAAATACATATACCATAAAGTACTTAATTTAAGCCACATTAAATTAAGCACTTTTCGCTAGCATAACTATCCAAAAATTAAAACAACTAAAGGGTCTTTAGTTTGGCACTACACGGTATACTAATAAAAAATTGAAAATTATAAAAGTCAGATATATGTCTTATTATATATATAATATTAATTATAAGAATGTCCTATTCACTCATTAAACCCTCTATTGATATTGATACTGATATTCAGTACCAAGAATATGAAGACTGTATTCATATTATTACCGGAACTTCTTCCGATGATACAAATGATTATATTATGATTACTTTAAATTTTCCTTTTAACAATACAAATATTAAGATTAAAATCAATAAATATAGTTGTATTAACAATATTCCTATTTTTATTGCTGATAAATATGGTATTATTGGTGTAAAAATGATTTATAATGAACAAGTTATTAATTACGGTACGTTTGATTCATTAAATATTAAAAATAACTCAGTAATTAAAATAATTAATAATATGAAAACTGGTATTACTGATAATAAATCTAATATTATGCAAATATTATATTTGATCAAAAGTAACCCCCGTAATATTCGTAGCAATTTGTCTCAAGAAGAAATTAATGAAAATATTAATAAATATGGATTTTGGGGGGCATTTACACAAGAACCAGAAACACCTAAAAAGAAAGTTAAGAAAAATACTTATCGTTCTCCAGAATATAATCAAAAACGTGAAGATATTGATCCAAGTGAATTGGAAAATCTTGGTAAGAAATATCATATTGCAATGGAAGAACTTTATGAACGTGAAAAAAAACAAAAAATGGAAGAAGATAAAATGCGTGCAAAAATTGCATCTCTAAAAGAAAAAATGAAAAAATCTAAAGATAAGAAAAATAATGTTATTGTTGAAGAAAAGAAAAATACATTTTGTGGATTAAAAAAAGGATTTCTTTTATAATTTTTTTATAATTAATTAGTCTATTTTTACTTTAAAATAATTTAATAAACTTGTAACTATTATTGAAAAACTACATGCTGTCATAAATACTAAAAATGTTTTTATATTATTTGTATAATAATCATCACATTCATCACATTTATTAAATGTTATATTTATATCACCCATATTATTTTTATAATATTCATTTTCTTTTTAACTCTTTTATTTATTATTATTTAAATTATTTCTTATATTATTTTATATGTTATCTATAATAAATAATAATATAAATAATAATGAAAATAATAATGATTTTTATAAAAAAAAATATATTAAATACAAATTAAAATATACAAATTTAGTTAATATATTAGGAGGTAAATTTCCAAAAGTGCCTAAAGTTCCTAAAATGCCTAAAATGCCTAAAGTTCCTAAAATGCCTAAAGTTCCTAAAATGCCTAAAATGCCAAAAGTTCCTAAAATGCCAGGAATGCCTAATATGCCTAATATGCCCAAAGTTCCTAAAATGCCTGGAATGCCTAATATGCCTAATATGCCCAAAGCTCCTAAAATGCCTGGAATGCCGAATATGCCTGGAATGCCTAAAAAAAATAAACAAAATAGTGAAGAAGAAAGTTCTCAAGAAAGTTCAGAAGACGATGATGAAGAAAATAAACAAAAATCGGGTAAAAAAAAATCTAAAAAAAAATATATGCCAGGTATGCCAGGTATGCCAAGTATGCCAGGTATGCCAGGTATGCCAAGTATGCCAAGTATGCCAAGTATGCCAGGTATGCCAAGTATGCCAAGTATGCCAAGTATGCCAAGTATGCCAGGTATGCCAAGTATGCCAAGTATGCCAGGTATGGAAAATATGCAAAATTATCAACAACAAGTACCAAAAGTTAATGTTAAAAAAGGATTTGATAATTTAAATGCTGGTATAGATTCATTATTTGGTATTAAACCTAAACCTAAACCCAAGTCTAAATCAGTAGAAAATATAGCAAATGTAGCAAATACAGTAAATAATATTGCAAATGTTAGTGATAATATGTCTCAAATTACAGGAAATATTAATAATATGGTAGGAAATATGGGCAATATGGCTGGTAATATGGCTGGTAATATGGCTGGTAATATGATGGGTAATATGATGGGTAATATGGGTAATATGGGTAATATGGGTAATATGGGTATGATGGGTAATATGGGTATGATGGGTAATATGGGTATGATGGGTAATATGGGTAATATGGGTAATATGGGTAATATGGGTAATATGGGTATGATGAATAATTTTCAACAATATGCCCAAATAAATAATCAATTATTAGAAATATCAAATAATCTTAAATTAATTGTTGATAAATTTATAAATAAAAAACAAAAAGTTATAAATCAAAATGTACAAAAAGAAAGTCAAGAAGAATAATTTAAATAAATCCTTCATCTTCGTTACGTTCACTAAAATATGTTAATATATCTTGTAATAATTGAATACAACATGTTCTTGAAGGTATTAGTATTCCTATATTATCATGAGTTAAATCTAATATAGGATCAAATTTATTATCAACTAAAATTTGCCATCTTTCAGAATATTTTCTATTTTTTTTAGATCCATGAAAATAATGTCTTATTAATCCTGGAACATATCCAAATCTTAAATTTTTAACTTTATCTTGATATTCTATTACAGATTTTCTATATCCATATGTTGTTTTTTCATTTAATGCTTTTACACCATTTCCTAATAAACTTAACATCATAATATTATCACCAGATCCTAAAATAGATACTTCATATAGACCTCCCATTTTTTCATATGCTTTACGTGTACATGCCCATGCAAATCCAGGATGCCAATAATTAATACCCTTACTTTTATTATATTCGTTAGTCGATTTTACATATTGATAACCAGCACTATTAAATATTTGCATAGCATTATCATTTTTATCTAAATCTGCACAATGAGACCATATTTGAACTATATCGTATGAACCATTTAATATTTTTAATGTATCTTTTGCCCATGTAGTTGATTCAAATTCTATATCAGCATCAACCCATGCAAAAGCCTTCCATGTTTTTGGAAGTAAATATTTTACTCCTAAATTTATCATATTCTCTTTATGCCAAATAGGTATTTCTGTTTTAATTTGAAGATGTTTCTTATTATTTTTATCAGTAACAATATATTCTTGATTTGGATAAATTAATTCAACTACATATAAAATTACATCATCCTCCATCTCCATTCTTTTTATAAATTCTCTTGCTAAAATATATCTTCTTGCATATAAACATGGATTAGATATAACAATAATTACATGTAACTTTTCTTCTATTATATCATTATTTATAATAGCATCTTTAATTTTATTACGTATAATTCTAATATTATCTATTTCTATTCCATTTATAACTGTCATATATAATGTATAAAAAGATTTTTTCTTTTAAATAATAATATAAATAAAATATTTAATATTTTATTTATTAGACTAACTATTTTTTATTAAAGAACAACTTTTTATAACTGGTGGATTATTATTTAAATCTATATTACAATTAATGTTATACAAATTATTTTGTTGAGTTTGTGATTGAGTTTGTGATTGAGTTTGTGATTGAGTTTGTGATTGAGTTTGTGGTTGAGTTTGTGATTGAGTTTGTGATTGAGTTTGTGATTGAGTTTGTGGTTGAGTTTGTGATTGAGTTTGTGATTGAGTTTGTGGTTGAGTTTGTGATTGAGTTTGTGGTTGAGTTTGTGGTTGAGTTTGTGATTGAGTTTGTGATTGAAGTGATGTTGTTGATCCATTTATATATTCTGTAAGATATTTTTCTGTTTTAATCTTAATAAATGAAGGTAAATTATCATTAATAATTTCTGCATTTAAATATATATATAAATCATCTAACATTCTATTTATATAAATTGTATCAAAATTATCAATATTATCATTATTAAACTTTAAATATGGATTACTTTGAGTTTTTGATAAAGCATCAACTTGTAAACTTAATGTATTATATCCTTTTAATGTATTACTAGTATATAATTTTTTATTATCATTTTTATCTGAAATAATAAATTCTCCATTCTTTTTAAAGATTATATTTATATTATCTGGTTTATTAATTTTAGCATGTGAAGACGATATAATTTGTCCTGTAGATAAATTAATTTGAATTATACCAATATTTTTATCATATATAAAAAATAAATATTGTATTGAATTAATAACATTGCTTGATAAAATTAAACCATTTGAATTATTTAAATCAGTTATATCACTTGAAGTTATTGTATTTTTAATATTGTTTGCAATCTTTGTTAATTCTAATTTTTCATCGATATTTATACTAGTAGCATGTTCTTTTCTAAAAAACATATTATATACTATTAAACCAATAACAATAATCATAATAATTAAAACTCTTTTTTTATTTTTGGTTATTTTCATTTAATATATATTATATATTTAAAAAATAAATTCATTATATTTTAAATTATTACATAGAAGTTGTTGTTAATGTTAAAGTTGTTGGATTAGTAAATATTGATCTAGATGTTAATGGAGAAAATGGTGTTGTTATTTCTGGTGCTTTTTCTTTATAAACTCCCATAATTACAACTATAACTAATATTGCACTTATTATAATTAATATCATATCAAATACTGATTTTGATTTACGTTTTGGTGCAATTACTATTTGTTGTGATTTATCTTCTTTATTTTCTTTAT
>JACCED010295503.1_pt1 | contig 13382 bp, 11 predicted proteins | sample 7455021 | NCBI WGS metagenome assembly JACCED01 (sample SAMN15323456, study PRJNA562643) | freshwater metagenome | isolation source: river surface water | place: USA:Blue River Watershed | collected 2017-08-19 | reverse complement strand
TGCGCAGTACTTCCCCTTCATGGAGCCGCGCCGCTGGATCAACTCCGGCGGCCTGGGCACCATGGGCGTGGGCCTGCCGTATGCCATGGGCATCAAGCTGGCCAAGCCCGATTCAGAAGTCTTCTGCATCACGGGCGAAGGCTCCATCCAAATGTGCATCCAGGAGCTGTCCACCTGCCAGCAGTACCAAACGCCGGTGAAGGTGGTGTCCCTGAACAACCGCTACTTGGGCATGGTGCGCCAGTGGCAGCAGCTGCAGTACGGCGGCCGCTACTCGCACAGCTACATGGACGCCTTGCCTGATTTCGTGAAGCTGGCCGAGGCCTACGGGCACATTGGCTTGAAGATCGAAAAGCCCTCTGAAGTGGAGCCGGCGCTCAAGGAGATGCTGCGTTTGAAGGACCGCACCGTGTTCCTGGACGTGCGCACCGACCCCACCGAAAACGTCTGGCCCATGGTTCAGGCGGGCAAGGGCATTACGGAGATGCTGCTCGGCTCGGAAGACCTGTGAGCACGCGGCGCCCAGGCGGCGCCACGCCGGTCTGACAGCCTCATCCGGCTGCCGGGCTTGCGTGGGTCGCAGGGCGCCCCGCACAGCACAACCGAACACCCACTCAACCCGGTCACGAGCGGACGCGCCACAGGCGTGCCAATCGTGCGAACGAGTCCAAGGCGGAAGCGGCCCCTACCCGGGGCCGGGGAACGCCAAGGACCCTTGGACATGAAACACATCATTGCCCTTTTGCTTGAAAACGAGCCCGGCGCGCTCTCGCGCGTGGTGGGTCTGTTTTCAGCGCGCGGCTACAACATCGAAAGCCTGACCGTGGCCCCCACGGAAGACGCTTCCTTGTCGCGCATGACCATCGTCACCACCGGCAACGACGACACCATCGAGCAGATCACCAAGCACCTCAACCGCCTCATCGAGGTGGTCAAGGTGGTGGACCTGACCGAGGGTGCCTTCACCGAGCGCGAACTCATGCTCATCAAGGTCCGTGCCGTGGGCAAGGAGCGCGAAGAGATGAAGCGCATGGCCGACATCTTCCGCGGACGCATCATCGATGTGACCGAGAAGACCTACACCATTGAGCTCACCGGTGACGCCGGCAAGCTCGATGCCTTCATTGAGGCGGTGGACCGCACCGCCATTTTGGAAACCGTGCGCACCGGCACCAGCGGCATCGGCCGCGGTGAGCGCATCTTGAGGGTCTGATCCACGGCCCGTTAACCCTGACGAGCCCCGCTGTTGACATGGCGGCCAAGGCCCGTTGATCCTGACCCAACTGAACCACTGGAGAGAACCACCATGAACGTTTACTACGACAAGGACGCCGACCTCAGCCTGATCAAGGGCAAGCAAGTCACCATCATCGGCTACGGCTCGCAGGGCCACGCCCATGCCCAAAACCTGAACGATTCAGGTGTGAAGGTCACCGTGGGCCTGCGCAAGGGCGGTGCGTCGTGGGCCAAGGCCGAGAAGGCCGGCCTGAAGGTCGCCGAGATCGCCGACGCGGTCAAGACTGCTGACGTGGTGATGATCCTGCTGCCCGATGAGCAGATCGCTGCCGTGTACAACGCCGAAGTGGCGCCCAATATGAAGGCCGGCGCATCGCTGGCGTTTGCCCACGGCTTCAACGTGCACTACGGCCAAGTGGTGCCCCGCGAAGACGTGGACGTGTGGATGGTGGCCCCCAAGGCCCCGGGCCACACCGTGCGCAACACCTACACCCAAGGTGGCGGCGTGCCGCACCTGATTGCCGTGCACCAAGACAAGACCGGCAAGGCCCGTGACCTGGCCCTGAGCTATGCCACGGCCAACGGCGGCGGCAAGGCCGGCATCATCGAAACCAACTTCCGTGAAGAAACCGAAACCGACCTGTTCGGCGAGCAGGCCGTGCTGTGCGGCGGCACGGTGGAGCTGATCAAGGCTGGTTTCGAAACCCTGGTGGAAGCCGGTTACGCGCCCGAAATGGCCTACTTCGAGTGCCTGCACGAGCTCAAGCTGATCGTGGACCTGATCTACGAAGGCGGCATCGCCAACATGAACTACTCGATCTCCAACAACGCCGAGTACGGTGAGTACGTCACCGGCCCGCGCGTGGTGACCGAGGACACCAAGAACGCGATGCGCCAGTGCTTGAAGGACATCCAGACGGGTGAATACGCCAAGAGCTTCATCCTGGAGAACAAGGCAGGCGCTCCCACGCTGCTGTCGCGCCGCCGCCTGACGGCGGAGCACCAGATCGAGCAGGTGGGCGAGAAGCTGCGCGCCATGATGCCCTGGATCAAGGCCAACAAGCTGGTGGACAAGAGCCGCAACTGATCGTTGCTTCGGTTCAAGGGGACGGCGCTCCGGGTGGGCGCCGTTTTTCTTGGGGCGCGCTGCGCTATGGCGTGGCGTGCCGGGGTTGGGGCCTGCTGTCGGCCCCTGCGCGGTTGGCCGGCCTGAACGGCCGGCTCGCTGCGATGCTCGCAACCCAAATCGGTGCGCCAGCGCACACGATTTGGTTTACTGCGCTTCTCGCGCACCACGCTTTTAAGGGGCCAACAACAGGCCCCAACCCCGGCCCACCAAGCACCATCGCGAGTAGGCGTCGTGCTGCGGTACTTGCCGTTTCACGCCCCTTGAAGATGTCGCGCTGCTCGGTACTCCCAGTGGACTGCGGCTGGGGTGGCTGGCCGGGGGCCTTGAGAGGCCACTTCGAGCGCAGCGCGAGAACCGCAGTAAACCAAGTTGTGTGCGCTGGCGCACCAACTTGGGTTGCGGAGGCTCGCAGCGATCCGGCCGTTCAGGCCGGTACGGAGCGTCGTGGCCTCTCAAGGCCCCCGGCCAGCTGCCCCGGCCGCAGTCCGCCCACGCCTCTCGTCCAAGGTCCAAGGTCAAAGGTCGATGGTGAAGCAACCGCCCGGTAAGCTATCCTTCACCCCCACATGAACACCACCCCACCGCAAGACAACGAAGCCCCCGAGCCGCGCCCCAAGCCTCGGCCCAAGGGCATCTACGTCCTGCCCAACCTGTTCACCCTGGCCGCCCTGTTCGGCGGGTTCTATGCCGTCGTGATGGCGATGAACGGCCGCTTTGAGCAGGCCGCCATCGGCGTGTTTTGCGCCATGGTGCTCGACAGCCTGGACGGCCGCGTGGCGCGCATGACCAACACGCAAAGCGCGTTTGGCGAGCAGATGGACAGCCTGTCTGACATGGTCAGCTTCGGCGCCGCGCCGGCTTTGATCATGTATGAGTGGGCCCTAAAGGGCCTGGGCAAGCTCGGCTGGATCGCCGCCTTTGTCTACTGCGCGGGCGCTGCCCTGCGGCTGGCACGTTTCAACACCAACATCGCGGTGGTCGACCGCCGCTTCTTCCAGGGGCTGCCCAGCCCCGCGGCGGCCGCGCTGGTCGTGGGCTTCATTTGGGTCATGGACGACCTGGGCTTGCGCCAGGTCAGCGAGATGCCCTTGGTGGCCTGGACCGCGTTTGGGCTGACCCTGTATGCAGGCTTGACCATGGTCACCAACGCGCCCTTCTACAGCTTCAAGGACGTGAGCCTGAAGAAGTCGGTGCCCTTCGTGGTGATCGTGGTCATTGCGCTGGTCATCGCCTTGATCAACGTCCACCCACCCATCGTGCTGTTTGGCATGTTCCTGATCTACGGCGCCAGCGGTTATGTGCTGTACGCCTGGCGCCGCATGAAGGGCAAGCCGGTGAGCGTGATCGCCACCTCCACCGAAGACCCCGATGAGGTAGGGCTGCACCGTTGAGCGGGCCGTGCTACATTCAAGCCATGTCGATCAACCGCGCGCCCCTCAACTCTCTGCTGCTACTGGCACTGGCTTGTCGCCGGGCGCCCTGATCGCACACGTCTTACACCCCGCATCAGAAAGCCCGACGGCACAGCGCCCTCGGGCTTTTTGCATTCTGACCGCCCCAAACAACCACCGTTCATCTTCACGTCACCCAGGAGCCGACCATGACCGACCAGCTCATCATCTTCGACACCACCTTGCGCGATGGCGAACAGTCGCCCGGCGCCTCCATGACGCGCGACGAAAAGCTGCGCATCGCCCGGCAACTCGAGCGCCTGCGCGTGGACGTGATCGAAGCGGGCTTCGCGGCCTCCAGCAATGGCGACTTTGAAGCGGTCAAGTCCATTGCCGACCACATCAAGGAATCCACCGTTTGTTCCCTGGCGCGCGCCAACGACCGCGACATCTCGCGGGCGGCCGAGGCCCTGAAGAACGCGCCCCGCGCACGCATCCACACCTTCATCGCCACCAGCGAACTCCACATGGAGAAGAAGCTGCGCATGACGCGCGACCAGGTCTTCGAGCAGGCCAAGCAGGCGGTGCGCTTTGCCCGCAACCTGGTGGGCGACATCGAGTTCTCGCCCGAAGACGGCTACCGCTCTGACCCCGACTTCCTGTGCCGGGTGCTCGAAGCCGTGATCAACGAAGGCGCCACCACCCTCAACATTCCCGACACCGTGGGCTATGCGGTGCCCGAGCTCTACGGGGAATTCATTCGCAACCTGCGCGAGCGCATCCCGAATTCGGACAAGGCGGTCTGGTCGGTGCATTGCCACAACGACCTGGGCATGGCCGTGGCCAATTCCCTGGCTGGGGTGAAGATCGGTGGGGCCCGCCAGATCGAATGCACCATCAACGGTTTGGGCGAGCGCGCCGGCAACTGTTCGCTGGAAGAGGTGGTGATGGCGGTCAAGACGCGCAAGGACTACTTCGGGCTCACGCTGGGCATCGACACCTCGCAGATCGTCCCGGCCTCGCGCATGGTCAGCCAGACCACCGGCTTTGTGGTGCAACCCAACAAGGCGGTGGTGGGGGCCAATGCCTTTGCGCATGCCAGCGGCATCCACCAAGACGGTGTGCTCAAGGCGCGTGACACCTACGAAATCATGCGCGCCGAAGACGTGGGCTGGAGCGCCAACAAAATCGTGCTGGGCAAGCTCAGCGGCCGCAACGCCTTCAAGCAGCGTCTGCAGGAACTCGGTGTCGATCTGGACAGCGAGGCCGAGGTCAACGCAGCCTTTGCGCGCTTCAAGGACCTGGCCGACCGCAAGAGCGACATCTTTGACGAGGACATCATTGCCCTGGTCAGTGACGAGAGCGTGACCAGCGAGCAGGAGCACTATCGCCTGCTGGCACTCTCACAGCACTCTGAAACCGGCGAGCGGCCGCAGGCCTCGGTGGTGTTCACCGCCGGGGACACCGAGCACAAAGCCACCAGCGAAGGCAATGGTCCGGTCGATGCTTCGCTCAAGGCCATCGAGTCGCGCCTGAACACCGGCGCCGAGTTGGTGCTGTACTCAGTCAACGCCATCACCAGCGGCAGCACCGAATCGCAGGGCGAGGTCACCGTGCGGCTTCAACACGGTGGGCGCGTGGTCAACGGGGTGGGGGCAGACCCCGACATCGTGGTGGCCTCGGCCAAGGCCTATCTGTCGGCGCTCAACAAACTGCACTCCAAGCATGAGCGGGTGGCGGCTCAGGGTTAACGCGTGTTTTTGCTTCAAATACCCCCGCTAAGCCATTGATTGAGATGGCCTGCTCACCTACACTGGTGAGTCCGGTCAACTGTATGGGCGCCTGCAAGGGCGCCGCACGGCGTACGCGATGGTGTTGAGCACTCACAAGTGGTTCTGGGGCCTGTTCTTGGTTCTGGGTATGGCCTGGTCAGGCGGCGTTTCGGCCCAGGCCAACGGCGCGGCAACGGCCAAACCCACGCCGTCCAAGAAGCCGGCAGCCCAAGCCGATCGCCGCTCCACCACGGCCGCGGCTCCCAAGAAGAAGGCAGAGCCGTCCGCCAAGAAGCCCTCCAGTGCCAACGCCAAGCGTGTCAAGGCCGCGGCAGCGGTGGGCGCTGCTGGTGCGGTGGCCGCCGTGGCCGCGCGCCCGTCCATGGGGCAAACCTACGGCCTGCACCAAACGCCGGACCCCCTGGATCTGAAGTCCAGTGTGGCCCTGGTCCTGGACCGCAACACCAACGAGGTGCTGTTCAGCAAGAACGCACAGGCCGTGTTGCCGATTGCCTCCATCACCAAGCTGATGACCTCGATGGTGGTGTTCGAGCACCAGCAAGACCTTGACGAGGTGCTGACCGTCACCCAAGACGATGTCGACACCGAAAAGAACAGCGGTTCGCGCCTGGCCGTGGGCTCGCGCTTGACCCGCCGTGAAATGCTGCACCTGGCCCTGATGGCCAGCGAGAACCGTGCGGCCCACGCCTTGGGCCGCCACTTCCCCGGCGGGCTGTCGTCATTCGTGGACAGCATGAACCAGCGCGCCCGCGAGCTGGGCATGCACGACACCCGATTTGTGGAGCCCACCGGCTTGAGCAGCAAGAACCAGTCGAGTGCACACGACCTGGCGATCTTGGTGCGCGCCTCGCACGAACATGAGCTGCTGCGCCAGTTCTCGGTGACGCCAGAAGCCAAGATGGCCGTGGGCCGCCAGCAGCTGCAGTTCCGCAACACCAACGGCCTGGTGCGCGGCGGCACCTGGGACATCGCCTTGCAGAAAACCGGCTACATCGCCGAAGCGGGCCGGTGTGTGGTGATGCAGGCCACGCTCGCAGGGCGCGAGCTCATTCTGGTGTTGCTGGATTCAGCCGGGCGCTACTCACGCATCGGGGATGCGGAACGCCTGCGCAAGTGGATCACCGAGCACGCGGCCCAGGGCAGCCCAGTGCCCGAGAGATCGTCTGTGCGGTCTCCTGTAACCGGCTGACCCAGGCCTCTTCCAGCCGGTCGGCGGGCGCGGAAATCGACAGTCCGGCCACCAGCCGGTTTTGGTCGTCGTAAATGCCGGCGGCCATGCAGCGCACCCCCAGCTCCAGCTCCTCATCGTCGCGCGCCACGCCTTGCTGGCGCACCTGCGAGAGTTCGCGCTCCAGCTTGGGCAGTTCGGTCAGGCTGTTGCGGGTGTGACCGGCCAGGCCGGTGCGCGTGGCATACGCCCGAACGCGCGGTGCGTCGTCTTGTGCCAGGAACAGCTTGCCCACGGAGGTCAGGTGCAAGGGGGCGCGTCCACCCACGGCGCGAACCACCTGCATGCCCGACCGTTCACTGTAGGTGCGCTCGATGTACACGATCTCATCACCCTGGCGCACCGACAGGTTCACCGGTTGTTGGGTCAGGCGGTGCAAGTCGCGCATCGGGCCAATGGCCACCTCGCGCACGTCCAGGCGCGCCTTGACCAGGTTGCCCAGCTCCAGCAGCCGCATGCCCAAGCGGTAGCTGCCCGCCTCAGGGCGCTCTACCCAGCGGCCCAGGGTCAGGTCGTTGAGGATGCGGTGGGCGGTAGAGGGGTGCAGCCCGGTGCGCTCGCTGATCAGCTTCAGCGGTACCGGGTCTTGGTGCTCGGCCAGCAGGTCCAGGAGCGTGAACATCCGCTCCAGCACCTGGATGGCCGGCTGCCGGCCTGCTTCGGCCGAGGCCGGGGCTGGCGTGGCAGGGGGGGCGGGCGTTCGGGCCATGCGTGGATTTTGCATCCCGAAAGCAAACGGCGCATCATGAATCGCGCAGGGTGTCGCGCAATTGCTGCGCCGCAGCAACACCGCTGCGCACCGCGCCCTCCAGGGTAGACGGGTAGGGGCCCTCGACATAGTCGCCGGCCACCCACAGCCCGCCGTGGGCCGCCGCCGCGCGGCCCGGGGGGCGCAACAGGCCGGGCGTGCAGGCAAAGGTGGCGCGCCGCTCGGCAATGCTGCGCACCACCCGGGTGTGGTGGGCCTGGGCGCCGGGCAAGGCCTGGACCTGTTTCAGCACCGCTTGTTCCAGGGCCGCCAAGCCGTGTTCCAAGAGGGGCCCGGCGTCGCTGACCACCAGGCTCAGGCCTCCATCCCACGGCACACCCATGGCGGCCAGGTCGAAGGCGAACTGGGCCGGCCCGTGGTCCAGCCGAACCATGGCGTGTGGCAAGCGCACACCGGGTGCTTCCACCCAACAGGTGACGATCGGCTCGAACTGCAGGCCCTGTGCGGTGGCCGCCCAGGCGGCATCCCAGGGCTGCAGCAGGCGGCCGGCTTCAACGGGGGATGCCGCCACCACCAGGCGGTCCACGGTTTGGCTGGCCTTGGCTTGCACCCTCCAGCGGCCCTGGCCCAGGGGTTCGATGTGCGTCACGCGCTCGCCCAGGTGCACGCCCGCCCCCAGCGCCTGCAGCCTGTCCAAGGCCGGTGAGGGCAGCAGCCGCCGCAGCGGCCAGCGCGGCAGCAGGAGGTCGGATCCACCCGGCCCGGCGAAGAGTCCATCGGCCAGCACCCGCAGGAACACCTGCGCATCGGCCGATGCCGCTGGTGTGTTCAGGGCGGCCACACACAAGGGCTCCATCAGCTCGTGCATCACCTGCGGTGCAAGGCCGGCGCACAGCTGCGCCACCGTCAGCCCCGGTGCGCAGCGAAAGCCACGGCGGTGCCAGCCGGCCAAGCGCCACAAGAGCTGCAGCCGGGTGCGCCAGGGCCACGCGCGGTGGTGGCTCAGGCCACGCAGAAAAGCGACCATGGGGTGGCCGGCGGGCAGCTTCAGCCCATGCCCGTCGGGGCCCACCAGGGCCAGCGGGGCCCGCCAAAAGGCCTGGTCCGGATCCACGCCCAGGCGCTGCATGAGGCGCAGGGATTCGGTGTACGCGCCAATCAGGATGTGTTGCCCGGCATCGAGCTCCCACTGCTGGTGTTGCGGCAGGGCCTGGGCGATGCCGCTGCGGCCGCGCCCGCCGGGGCTGGTGGCCATCTCCCACAGCTCCACCTGCCAGCCCGCCTCCGCCAGCTCCACCGCGGCGGCCAAGCCGGCCCAGCCCGCGCCGACCACGCCCACCCGACGCATGCCGGGCCCTGCGTTCAGCGCCACTGCCAGTGGGTGCGCATGGCAATCCACACCTTGCGCAGCGGCGTGAGCGAAATGCGCTGGTGCAGCACCTGAAAGTCGCTGGCCTCAATCTCGCGCAAAAGCGTGCGGTAGATGGCCGCCATCATCAGGCCCGGGCGTTGCGCACGGCGGTCTTGTGCCGGCAGCAGGCCCAGGGCCTGCTCGTACAAGGCGTGCGCGCGCTGGGCTTCGAATTGCATCAGCGCGGTGAAGCGCTCGCTGTAGCCCCAGGGCGCATCACGCTGCAGCAGCTCGTGCGCCTTCACATCAAAGCGCTGCAGGTCGCTGATGGGCAGGTAGATGCGTCCGCGGCGCGCGTCTTCACCCACATCGCGAATGATGTTGGTCAGCTGCATGGCCTGGCCCAAGGCGTGGGCGTAGGCCGTGGTGGCCGGATCGGTCTGGCCGAAGATCTTGGCCGCCACCTCACCCACCACGCCGGCCACCAGGTGGCAGTAGCGCTGCAGCCCGGGGTAGTCGAGGTAGCGGTTTTGGCTCAGGTCCATCTCACAGCCTTCGATCACCGCCAACAGGTGTGTGGCTTCAATGCCGTACACCGGCGCATGCGGCATCAAGGCCTGCATCACCGGGTGGTGGGGCTGGCCGGCGTAGGCGTGGCCCACCTCGGTGCGCCACCAGGCCAGCTTGGTGGCCGCCACGCCGGGGTCGCGCACCTCGTCCACCACGTCGTCGATCTCGCGGCAAAACGCGTAAAAGGCTGTGATGGCAGCCCTGCGCGGTGGCGTGAGGAACTTGAAGGCGGTGGTGAACGAAGAGCCGCTGCGCGCGGTCTTGTCCTGTACGTATTGCTCGGGCGTCATGATGGCTTCAGGCCCGCATTCTCGCTGCACGCCACAGCATCAGCGGCACATCCCACAGGTGCAGGCGCGGGCGCTGGCGCAGGCTGCGGTACTGCAGGGCTTCAATCTTGTCCAAGATGCGCAGGCCACCCTGCACCACCAAGCGCAGCTCCCAGCCCACACGCCCCGGCAGGCGCGGGGCCAGTCCCTGGCCTTGGGTCATCAGCTGGCGGGCCCAGCCCACCAGTTCACGCACCAGGGCCTGGGTGGCGGGGCTGTCGTGCAGGGCGCAAAGGTCCTGTGGGTTCAGGCCGTGGGCCTGCGCATCCGCATGCGGCAGGTAGCAACGCCCCACGGGATGGTCGCGGCTGAAGTCTTGCCAGAAGTTGATGAGCTGCAGCGCGGTGCAGATGGCGTCGGACTGCGCCAGGGATGCCGCGTCGTTCACGCCATACAGGTGCAGCAGCAGCCGGCCCACCGGGTTGGCCGAGCGGCGGCAGTAGTCCATCAAGGCGGCGCGGTCGGGGTAGGGCGGGTTGTGGGTGTCTTGTTCGAAGGCGTCCAAGAGGTCCAGCAGGGGCTGCACGGGCAGTCCGTGCTGCTGCACCACACGGCCCAGGGGCTCGAACACCTCGGGCCAGGTGCGCTGGTCTTGCCCTGCGCCACCTGGCGGCCTTGGGGTCGGAATGGTGGTCCCGGTTGCCTTGGTGGCCAAGGCAACCCCGTTGACCTGGTTTACCTCGGCCTTTCCCACCGCCGCCAGCAGGCACTGCCGATAGCGCTGCAGCAGCGCCCGCCGCTGCTCGGGCGTGCCGGGCCCCTCATCGGCGATGTCGTCGGCCGTGCGGGCGTAGTGGTACAGGGCCACCACCGCCGGGCGCAGCGCCGGCGGGCACAGGATGGAGGCCACGGGGAAGTTTTCGTAATGGTCCACGCTCACGGCAGCCCATTGTCGCCCGGGGCACGCGCGCCTGGGGGGCTAGTACACTACAGGGTTTGCCGCAAAACACCCTGCGCGGGTGGCGAAATTGGTAGACGCACCAGGTTTAGGTCCTGACGCCAGCGATGGTGTGGGGGTTCGAGTCCCCCCCCGCGCACCACGTATCCCGGCGGGCTTGCCCGCTGCCTTGAACGGCTCGCCCAGCTTGCCGATTGAACCGCTAGACAGAGAGTTCCCAACATGACGGTCACCGTTGAAACCCTTGAGAAGCTTGAGCGCCGTATCACGCTCGTGCTGCCGGCCGACACCATCAACAACGAGGTGCAGACCCGGCTGAAGAAACTGGCCCGCACCGTCAAGGCCGACGGCTTCCGCCCGGGCAAGGTGCCCATGAGCGTGGTGGCCCAGCGCTACGGCTATTCCGTGCAGTACGAAGTGGTCAACGACAAGGTGGGCGAGGCCTTTGCCAAGGCCGCGGATGAAGCCTCCCTGAAGGTGGCCGGCATGCCCCGCATCAGCCAGAAAGACGAAGCCCCGGAAGGTGCCTTGGCTTTTGATGCCACCTTCGAGGTCTACCCCGACGTGCAAATTGGCGACCTGGCCACGGCCGAGGTGGAAAAGGTGCAGGCCGAGGTGACCGAGGCCGCCATCGACAAGACCCTGGACATCTTGCGCAAGCAGCGCCGCACCTTTGCCCAGCGCGCCGCCGCTGAAGGTGCTGCGGAAGAAGACCGCGTCACCATCGACTTCGAAGGCAAGATCGACGGCGAGCCCTTCCAGGGCGGCAAGGCCGAGGCCTTCCAGTTCATCATTGGCGAAGGCCAGATGCTCGAGCAGTTCGACAAGGCCGTGCGCGGCATGAAGGTCGGCGAAAGCAAGACCTTCCCGCTGCAGTTCCCGGCCGACTATCACGGCCAGGACGTGGCCGGCAAGGAAGCCGACTTCCTGGTGACCATGAAGAAGATCGAGCAGCAAAACCTGCCCGAGGTGGACGACGCCTTCGCCAAGTCCCTGGGCATTGCCGACGGCACCGTGGAAGGCCTGCGCGCCGATGTGAAGAAGAACCTGGCCCGCGAGGTCAAGTTCCGCGTGCTCAACCGCAACAAGGCTGCGGTGATGGACGCCCTGGTCAAGGTCAGCACGCTTGACCTGCCCAAGGCCCTGGTGCAAGGCGAGGTGGAGCGCATGGTGCAAGGCGCCCGCGCCGACCTCAAGCAGCGCGGCTTCAAAGACGCCGACAACATGCCCATCCCCGCCGAGGTCTTCACTGAGCAGGCCGAAAAGCGCGTGCGCCTGGGCCTGGTGGTGGGCGAGTTGGTGCGCACCCATCAGCTGCAGGCCAAGCCCGAACAGCTGCAAGCGCACATCGAAGAGATCTCGCAGAGCTACGAAAAGCCGGCCGAGGTGATGCGTTGGTACCTCACGGACCGCAACCGCATGGCCGAAGTCGAGGCCATCGTGGTCGAGAACAATGTGGCCGAGTTCGTCCTGGCCCGCGCCAAAGTCTCGGAGAAGGCGGTACCCTTCGACGAGCTGATGGCCCAGTCCTGATCAGGAGCAATCAAAACATGAGCGTGATCGACCCCCAAAACCTGGGCATGGTGCCCATCGTCATCGAAACCTCAGGCCGGGGCGAGCGCGCCTATGACATCTACAGCCGCCTGCTGCGCGAGCGGGTGGTGTTCCTGGTGGGGCCGGTCAACGACGCCACGGCCAACCTGGTGGTGGCGCAGCTCTTGTTCCTGGAGTCCGAAAACCCGGACAAGGACATCTCGCTGTACATCAACTCCCCGGGCGGCAGCGTGAGCGCGGGCATGTCGATCTTCGACACCATGCAGTTCATCAAGCCCGATGTGAGCACCCTGTGCATGGGCATGGCCGCCTCCATGGGCGCCTTCTTGCTGGCCGCTGGCGCCAAGGGCAAGCGCTTTGCCTTGCCCAACAGCAAGGTGATGATCCACCAACCCCTGGGCGGCGCCCAGGGCCAGGCCACCGACATCGAGATCCACGCCCGCGAGATCCTCAAGACCCGCGAGCAGCTCAACCGCATCCTGGCCGAGCGCACCGGCCAGCCGCTGGAGAAGATCCAGGCCGACACCGAGCGTGACTACTACATGAGTGCTGCCGAAGCCAAGGACTATGGCCTGGTGGACCAGGTGATCGAGAAGCGGGCCTGATGGTCTATCATCCCTGAGACACGGAACCGACACAGGCCAACAGACCTCCCATGCCAGAAAAGAAGGGCTCCTCCAGCGAAAAAGTGCTCTATTGCAGCTTCTGCGGCAAGAGCCAGCACGAGGTCAAAAAGCTGATCGCCGGCCCGTCCGTGTTCATCTGCGACGAGTGCATTGAGCTGTGCAACGACATCATCCGCGACGAGGTGCCCCCCGAGGCGGCACCGGTCAAGGGTGGGAAGTCCGACCTGCCCACGCCGGCTGAAATCAAGGACAGCCTGGACCAGTATGTGATTGGCCAAGACACCGCCAAGCGCATCCTGTCGGTGGCGGTGTACAACCACTACAAACGCCTGAAGCACATGGGCGCCAACGGCAAAGATGAGGTGGAGCTCAGCAAGAGCAACATCCTGCTCATCGGCCCCACCGGCTCGGGCAAAACCCTGCTGGCCCAAACCCTGGCCCGCTTGCTCAATGTGCCCTTCGTCATCGCCGACGCCACCACCCTCACCGAGGCGGGTTATGTGGGCGAAGACGTCGAAAACATCATCCAAAAGCTGCTGCAGAACTGCAACTATGAGGTTGAGCGTGC
>JACCED012038422.1_pt1 | contig 13384 bp, 11 predicted proteins | sample 7455021 | NCBI WGS metagenome assembly JACCED01 (sample SAMN15323456, study PRJNA562643) | freshwater metagenome | isolation source: river surface water | place: USA:Blue River Watershed | collected 2017-08-19 | reverse complement strand
CGAGCTTAATCACAGTTGCATTCTTGATATTGCTTGGGGCTCCAATAGGGACATTCATAGTTCAGGGCGTTTACAGCCAAGAGCAACGAAAACCCTCTCTACTTATCGCATTTGCAGTGCTTTCTGGTTTTTTTGTTAGCACTTTGGCGGCCGGTTGGTCCTATGGCTTTATAGGTGTTGATAAGTACTTCGTAGTTTTGATATTAATTAGCTTGTCAACCTGGATTTTTTTGGTGGCAAAGAAATCTCATAGAATACTTTTCGAGGTATTAAAAAACGGAAATAAATCTGAACTTTTCTTATTTTTGGTACCAGTATTAGCGCTTTTCCTTACACGGCCGCAATTTCAAAATTCAATTAATCCATTATTGCGTGCAGGCGATGGCCCAGACACAATGCAAAATATTATGGCAGCTCAGTCAATGGGGAATCTGGGCAATACTTGGTTTGAACAAGCTTCAAAAATAGTTAATTTTTTTGGCAATTCAAATTTACGTGAAACTGTTTATAATCTTTACCAATACCCATCTTTTAGAGACCAGGCTGGTTTTGATTATCTGGTTTACGGTACTCGCTGGGGACTGACTGTTCCATATTCACAGTTTATGAAGATAATAGGTAACCACACCGCACTTTGGGAAACAGGCGTCGTGCTTTGTATTTCACTTATAGGAATAGGAATCATTGCATTTGCGATTGCAGAATTAATGAATGCAAGTTACATCATGCGTTTTGCAGTAACCGTATTTGCAATGTGCAATGCACCATTTCTATACCAAGTTTTTAACGGTGGTTTATCACAGGCATGGGCTACACCTGCAATTATGGGCATGTCTCTCTTTATCTTTTCCGTTGTGCTAATGGATCAGAGTAAAATTTCAGTTAAATATTGGATAATTTTTCAAACAATCATTTTGTCTATTTTAATCGGAACTTACATAGATGCAGCTATTATTTTGGGGCTGCTCGTATTAATAATTGCACTTTTGATATGGACTACAGATTCTGCCAAAGCCAAATTCTTGATTAAGAACTCGATCTACTCTGCCTTGCTCTCTTTGATGATTTCTCCAGTTTTGACAATAGCTACAGCCATTACATTTGACCTTAGACTTAAGGCGGCCCAATCAACGGGTATTGCAAGCGCTATTTGGCCCTTCCCTTCTGAAATCATGGGATTAGTAAATGTACTTTCACCAAATCAATTAAAGAGAAGTCCTGAAGTTTTATTAATTGCAATTTTAGCAACCGCTTACATAATTTATTCAATCTCAAAACTTTATTTGAGAAGAGAAAAGCTAGACCGTTTAATTGCTTTAGTTGGATTTAGTGCGTTAATTGTTATGTTGATTGGCTTCATACTCTCATACACAGGTAAATTACGTACCGATTACATATATATGAAAGTTTCTGTTTATGTATCCTATATTGTTTTCATAACATTTGCTTACAGTCTATTTCCAAGTAAGATCAAATCGATTAAGGCTTCAACAAGATCTGTTGGAATCACATTGACTGTATTTGCAATGGGAGTATTTGCAACATCTGCAAGTGCGACTTCAGAACTTGCAAAAACCGGAACTATCATTCCTTACGAATTTAAGCCGCTATTTCAGAATGAAAAAATTCAAAACGAGCTAGAAAAATATAATTACCTGACTACATATATCCCGGGAGCTAATTTCTTGGGCGTGTTTGGCAATGTACATTGGATTTCTAAAGCGCCGAATGATCAAATTCTGGGTGATCGAATGAATGCGGAATTACGTTTGATTTGTTTCTCGGCTGACACAAATTGCAAACCAGCTACATCGCGTATTTCTTCTCCAGAGTTGGAAAAATACGGCTTGATAGTCTTTGAATCCCCAATAACAACTAAAGAATTCATAGCGCTCGATGTTCGACAAAGATATAACACTAATTTCACTGTTTTTGGTATCGAACCGCAGATAATTCCGGAACGATTTATTGGCGGAAATCCGTACTACAACGAAGGTAAATAATGGCTAAGAAAAAAACAATTGCAAAAACAAAAACTAGTACCAATTTAATTGATGCTTTTGTGCTTTTAATTGGCCTTAGCTCTACTTCTCTATGGCTCTCTTGGTTGATTTTTGCCAAAGCAAGCCCTTCGGAAACTACTGATAAATTATTAGCTGTAAGTGTCGGACTAACTTGCTTTATTACAGGTTTGAGATTGTTGGGCACCAAGATAAGTGGTTACTTGGTTAATCTTTTTTCGATAGTTGCTATTGCTACGTTATTAATTGGTATTGCAATTCTAGAACACAAAGATATGAGCAAAGAACATCCAATGGGTTTTGGAACAAACGTTGCAATTTTGACTCTCATTCTCGCTGTAATTGTTCCTTACCTACTTGAACAGTTGAGCAAAAATAATTCAATTTTGAATAAAATTCTTTGGATACCAGGAGTTTTTGCAACAGCGCTAGTGGGTTTGGCCTTTTTCCAAACAAGAACCACGCTTCTTGAGCCGGGCCATTCAGAGTATGTTTTAAATGAAATGATGGCGCCTTCAGCTGGCAATAATCCTTATCAAGAATTTGTTCCACAGTATGCCTTCTTAGCGAGCTGGCTGGTAGTTCCGATATATAAATTATTTGACGTTGTCACTGCAACCGATCTACTTGTAATTATATTTTGTATCGGCGGATTCGCCTCTTTGTTAATCAGTCTTTATTTAGCCAGAAAAGTATTTCCAAAAGTGACTTTTGCTTTTGCTCTAATATTCATATTGCCATTTTCCACCCCTACTCCTGGTTGGAACAGACTCTCTTTTATTGGTCCTGCTAGCACGCTCTTATCAGGGCCGGCACTTCGAATTTTGGGAGGAATGCTAGTCGGATTGTTTGGAGTGATAGTTGCAGCAAGGATTTGGGCAGGGAAATCGAAGAACTGGGAAACTATAGCGGTCGGAGCATTAAGTGCTGCTGTTTTCTGGAACAACTTTGATTTTGGTGCAGCAGCACTATTAGCAATTGTTTTGACCTATTTCTTCTTAGCAATTTTCTTGAAAGAGAACTTTGTTAAGAAATTCTTTCAGCTAATACTAGGAATTATTGGCGGTTGGGTCGGTGTTTATTGTGCTCTGATTTTGGTTGGTGGCGCACCGAATTGGAACTTGTTCGCATGGTTTGCTAGACAATTTGGCGGAGGTTTTGGTTCAGTAACAATCGAAATTCCAGGACCGGTTTTGATGGCATTCCCGGTAATAATGAGTACCGCAACATTCGGCATTTATGCGATTTATAAATTCAAAAAAGATCTGAACGAGAATTCTAATATATGGGCACCACTTGTGGCTGCTTACTTCGGAATGTGGTCTACATTCTCTTTGCCTTATTACATCAACCGTTCTTATCATGCGGGACAGATGTCGATGCTTTACGTACCCTTGTCGTTAGCTTTGTTTGCGGCAGTTTCTATAATTTGGGGTTCAATCAATTTCAAATTTGAATGGCGCAAAGCAACCCATATTTTTCTAGCTCTGATTACAGCTTTTCCAATAGCTACAGTTTTACTAATTCCTAACCCTTCAATTGAATGGAAGAGATTACATGGGGGTAATCCAGATAGCACCTTCCCTAGAGCCCCGATGCAACAAGCTATCGATGCTTATCCAGCAGTTGAAAAATTGGCTAAAGAGCAAAAATTAACACTTGGATATTTTGGTGAGGGTGGAAATTACGTTCAGATGTTAACTGGTGCAAAGTCCGTAAACATTTTTAACTCACCTTTAGATATGTTCCAAAGCGAAGCATCAGTGCGGTTAAGTTGTGAACACTTGATCAAAAATGGTACTCAAATTTTGCTACTTACCGAATCGGCAAAAATGACCTTTGCTTGGAAAGATGGGTCATTATGTGATGGACTGTATAGAATTACGGCCGAGAATCCAAATTTGGCAATACGCCAGAAATAACCCAAGGAGCATGAAGCATATGAAAGCAGTGATATTAGCTGGCGGCCTTGGTACTCGCTTACGCGAAGAAACTGAAATTAAACCAAAGCCAATGGTCGAAATTGGCGGTAAACCAATTTTGTGGCACATCATGAAAACCTATTCCTCTTACGGGGTTAAAGATTTTGTGATTTGTGCTGGCTATAAAAGTGAAGTCATAAGAAATTGGTTGGTAAATTTTGAATTTCTTAATTCAGATTTTACCCTGAAGCTTTCTGGTAAATCTGAAATTAAGTTCCATGACCACTTAACTGAAAGTAACTGGACTATTACTTTAGCCGATACTGGCCAACAAACTATGACTGGCGGAAGAATCCATAAAGTTAAAAAATATTTAGATGGGGAAAGTTTTTTCTGCACTTACGGAGACGGTGTTGCGGATGTAAAAATTGATGATTTATTGAATTTCCACAAAGCAAATGGACGAATAGCGACATTAACAACCGTAAAACCGACCTCAAGATTTGGCGTTATTGATATCAATTCAGATAATTCGGTAGATCACTTCAGGGAAAAGCCACAGGCGGATGGCTGGATAAATGCAGGATATTTTGTCTTTGAACAAGGTATCTTTGAATATCTAAAAGAAAACTCAGTTTTAGAAGAGGAACCTTTAGCAAACCTTGCTTCAAATATGCAGCTCTCGGCCTTTAAGCATGAAGGATTTTGGCAGCCAATGGATACATACAGAGAAGCCACAATTTTGAATAAACTATGGGACGAAAACAATGCCCCGTGGAAGGTTTGGAATTGACCAATTTTTGGAAAAATAAGAATGTAGCCGTAACGGGTGCTACTGGAGTTGTGGGAAGTTGGCTAGTAAAAAATTTATTAGCTCAAGGGGCAAACATCTCTGCTTTAATTTATGAAAGAGATCCAGTTTCAGAATTAATTCGCAGTGGAGACATATCCAAAATCACTTGTATAGATGGTGATTTGCGAGATAAAGACAGCATTTTTAAATTAGTCGATTCAGTAAAAGCCGAAACTATTTTCCATCTTGGTGCACAAACAATTGTAGGGACCGCCCTGGAAGATCCTGTTGAAACATTTGAATCAAATATCCTGGGTACCTGGAATCTCATGGAAGTTTGTCGAAGTAAACCTACTCAAATCAAAAGAGTCTTAATCGCATCCAGTGATAAAGCCTACGGAACTTCGAAAATTCTTCCGTACAGCGAAGAAACACCAATGGCTGGTGAGGGCCCTTATGATGTTTCAAAATCTTGTACTGATCTGATTGCGCGTTCCTATAATCTGACCTATAACATACCAACAGTTATTGCTCGATGCGGAAATATTTATGGCGGCGGAGACGTGAATTGGAGTCGAATTGTTCCAGGCACGATAAAGTCTTTACTTTCGGGAGAGCGACCAATAATAAGAAGTAACGGTAAATTTCTTAGAGATTACATTTATGTAGAAGATGCGGTGCAAGCATATTTGAAGATGGCAGAGGCAGTAGATAGCCACCAAGCAGCAGGCGAAGCTTTCAACTTCTCCCGTCAAGAACCAATATCTGTTTTGGAAATCTACAAAGAAATTTGCCTAGCAACCGTCGGAGAATATGTTGAGCCAGACATTCAAGACATTGCGAAGAATGAGATTATTGATCAACATCTAGATAGCTCAAAAGCCCGAAATCAAATAGGTTGGGATAGCAATTACACTTTAGAGCAAGGACTGCAACTAACCGTGTCTTGGTATAAGAAATATTTCGAGGAGCTCAAATGAAAAAACTAATCAGTTTGATCATTCCTGCATACAATGAAGAGGATTGCGTCGAAGAGCTTGCTCGACGTTTAAAAGAAGTATTTAATAACGAAATTAAATATAATTTTGAAGTTGTGATAATTGAAAATGGCTCAATTGATAGCACTTGGGAAAAGCTTCAGAAAATCGCTGAAAATGACCCACGTTTTAAAATACTTCAATTATCTCGGAATTTTCGAATGGATGGCGGCCTGACTGCAGGGCTTGATTTCGTATCCGGTGATGCGTGCGTACTTATGACTGCTGATTTGCAAGATCCACCTGAATTAATTCCTACTTTCTTGAGGAAATGGGAAGAAGGCTGGGAAAACATTTACGGAATAGTGACTAAACGTGAGGGAACTGGTCCAATAAGAACTTTTAATTCAAAAGCGTTCTACTGGCTGGCCGGAAAGCTTACGGACGGAAAAATTCCAAGAAATGCTTCAGATTTCAGGCTTGTTGATAAAAAAGTTTACGAAACTGTCCGAAACATGCAAGAAAGAAATCGATTTGTAAGAGGACTTTTTGCTTGGGTCGGGTTTAAATCAATTGGCGTTCCTATGGAAAGACCGCCTCGTTTTGGTGGCGTTTCTAATGCTCACACCTTTAAGGTTTTAGATTTGGCTTTTAAAGGAATTTTTGCACATTCATATAAACCTTTAAGATTAATTACGGTATTTGGAATAAGTTTGTCATTCTTGTCCATCGTTTCACTAATTCCACTATCGATTGTATGGGTTACCAAAGGAGTGCCTTTTGCAGGATTCGGAACTGTAATCTCAGTATTCGTTCTATTGATTGGGCTTTTGGCTTTTATGTTAGGAATTATCAGCGAATATGTTGGATTAATCTATGAAGAGTCTAAAGCCAGACCGAATTATATTGTTAGCAGAAGAATTAATTTATGAAAATACTTGTGTTTGGCGGAAATGGTTCAATAGGCAAAGAAATAGCAAAACAACTGTCATCAGAGCATGATGTATTTATAGCAAGCCATAAAGACAGCAAAGACTCTTTAGCTAAATTTGAAACAGATAGCTTTGCTGGAGTATTAGAAAATGGACCTTACGATGGGGTAGTTTGGGCGACAGGCAAAAATATCAACGACAATATTGGCGAATTAAGCTATCACCAATACCAAGATATTTTGGAAGCTAACTTAAATTTTATTGTTAAAACTTTGTCTTCGCTAATACAATCAAAATCCATTAATGATGGAGCATCGCTGGTACTAATTTCTTCAATTTGGCAAGATTTCGCAAGGAATAATAAATTTAGTTACAGCGTAAGTAAGTCAGCTTTGAGCGGAATGATTAAATCGCTATCTGTCGATCTGGGACCTCGAGGAATTCGAGTAAATTCTGTTTCACCAGGGGTAGTCTTAAATGAAATGTCAAAGAAGAATTTGAATAACGATCAAATAATGAAAATTCAATTGGAAACCCCTTTAAGGCAATTAGTTACGGAAGCGGATGTTGCAAATGCAGTCGCATGGCTAATTTCCCCACTCTCAAAAAGCATCACAGGTCAGAATCTAATAGTTGACGGTGGATGGACCATTTCTAGATATGTATAGTGAAATTGTTAAATCTAAACTTGGTGACTACAAAATTTCGGACTCTTACCAAGATTTGCTTGAATCCCCCGATGAAAATTTAATCCTTCTTTACGACGAAAAAATCACGCTACCACCAAGTCTTCAAAATATAAAAAAGAAAATTGCTGTTGATGGCAGTGAGAGCTTAAAAACTTTGGATGCGGCTAAGAAGTTAATAACTCAACTCTCGGATCTCGGAGCAAATAGAAACTCCCATCTTGTAGCAATCGGGGGTGGTTCCGTTCAGGATATTTCTACTTTTGTTTGCTCAATTTACATGCGTGGCATTGTATGGACTTATATTCCAACTACCTTGATGGCCATGGCAGATTCTTGTATTGGTGGCAAAAGTTCAATTAATGTAGGCACTCAAAAGAATTTGGTCGGCAATTTTTATCCACCGAGAGCAATTATCATTGATTATTCATTCACAAAGACTTTATCTAGACCAGCAATTTCTTGCGGTTTGTTCGAAGGAGTCAAAATCTGCGCAGCAAAGTCTCCCGAATTAGTGGATGAGTTTATAAATGAAAGCAATAAGTGGATCGATTCAAACTCAGAAGAGTCTTTGCAGAAATTAATTGGTTTATCTTTAACGACAAAAAAGTGGTTTATTGAAGTTGATGAATTTGATGTTGCAGAGCGCAAATTACTCAATTATGGGCACAGTTTTGGGCATGCTCTGGAATCAGCCACAAATATGCAAATTCCTCACGGCATTGCTATTGGAATCGGAATGTTAGTGGCTATGGAATTTTCTGGTAATACTAACGAAACATTATGGAATTACATTATGAAAGTATTGCAATGGTCAAAGAGTGATTTTTCAAATGTGGAATTCGATTCAGCCAAAATGATTAAGTCACTCAAGAATGACAAAAAGAACAGCCAAACACATCAAAAATTAGTGCTTCCAGATAAGAATAACAAGATTCATATTGCAGAATTTCAAATGACAGAATCATATTTGCTAAATCAAACTCAAATCACAGAGAGATTAATTCGAGGTATCAAATGAAATATTCTGATGTGCTCATGGATTGGTTGGCCGAAGAGGGTTATACCCATTGTTTTTTTGTCGGCGGCGGCAATGTGATGCACTTATTGGAATCGGCCAGGACTAGATTTGAATGTGTCGCTGTCGTTCATGAAGTAGCGGCAGCAATTGGTGCTGAGTATTTCAATGAAGCTCAAAAGAATTCTAATTCCAGAGCATTTGCGATGGTAACAGCTGGTCCAGGAGTTACAAATCTGGTAACTGGTGTAGCGGGCGCTTGGTTGGAGAGCAGGGAACTATTGGTAATTGCCGGACAAGCAAGAACTGATGCAATGTCTGATGGAAAGATCAGACAAGTGGGTCACCAAGAAATTAATGCAGTAGGAATTATGACCCCCATAACGAAATTTGCATATACCGCGAAAGCACCGATTTCACATAAGGATATTAAAGGTCTAATTGAGCTTTCGAAGAGCGGAAGAAAAGGTCCAGTTTTCCTTGAATTCTGTCTTGACGTGACAGGTGCAAATTACCAAGACGACTCCGCCCATGCCGAAATCAGTTATCCAATAGAAAAAAAACCGACTATTGACGAATCGGACATAAGCAAAATCTTGGAACTCTTGCGCAATAGCAAAAGACCTATATTTCTATTTGGTGGAGGTCTAGATAAAGAGCTTACAAAGGCAAGATATCAAGACTTAATTGACTTTGGTGTGCCGATTGCAACAACCTGGAATGGTTCTGACAAGTTTCCTTCAGAGAATGAATTATATGTTGGACGTCCAAATACTTATGGTATGCGCTATGGAAATGTAATTACACAACAAGCGGATCTATTAATCGCATTTGGTACAAGATTGGGCCTGCAGCAAACAGGGTTTAATTGGCAAGAGTTCCTTCCAGCAGGAAAGCTAATTCAAATTGAGATTGATGAATCAGAACTAGACAAACCCAATCCAACTAAATATCTTAAAGTTCATGCAGATGCTAATTTTGTACTGTCTGCAATTCTTGATAGTAAAACAAATTTACAAATTCAGAGCTGGAGAGAATACGTAGCAAGAGTTAGAAAATCTTTGCCGCTTAAAGATGCTGCAAATATGGCAAGTGATAACTATGTCGAACCTTTCGATTTTGTTTTAGCTTTACAAAAACTCACAAGTGCAAGCGATCAAATTATTCCATGCAGTAGTGGTGGTGCATACACAACGATGATGCAAGCCTTTGAATTAAAAGCTGGACAAATAATGATTACAGATAAAGGTCTAGCGAGTATGGGTTACGGATTATCGGGTGCAATTGGGGCTAGCCTTGCAAATCCAAATACAAGAACCATTCTCACAGAGGGTGATGGAGGGTTCGCTCAAAATTTCCAAGAACTTGGTACAGCCCAATTAAGAAAATTAAATTTAAAGATTTTTATTTATTCAAATCAGGGGTACGCATCAATTAGAACCATGCAGAAGTCGTATTTCAACGGGAACTATATAGGTTGTGATGCAAATACCGGTGTGGGTTTGCCCGACTGGAATAAGGTTTTCGATTCCTTCGGAATACCTAATGTAACGATGACAAAGAATTTGTTCAATGATAAGAATGTTCTAGAGCTTTTCAACTCGAATGGTGTAGCTGGCTTTGTACTTCCACTGGATCCTGAGCAGAGTTATTACCCAAAGGTTATGAGCAAAGTAATGCCGGATGGAAAAATGAAGTCAAACCCAATTCATCTAATGGCACCAGATCTAGAGGATGATTTAAAGACCAAAGTATTTGAATACATACCAGCTGAATTATGGAAGTAGTACACAGTGTCTGCAATTATCATAACTGGTGCCTCGGGCTGGCTGGGTAAATGCGCTGTAAATTTGATTAATACAGATGAGAGATATAGATCCACAAAACTATTTCTTTTTTCTTCTTCAGAAAAGCAAATTCAAATTAAAGGACAGAAATATGAAGTTGAAAAATTTTTGGATTTTAATGTAAATAATTTCCTGGACATTAAGGTAGTAGGTATTATTCACTTGTCATTTCTAACCCGCGACAAAGTAAGTAAAGTAGGTTTTGAAGAATACGTTAAGATAAATAAGTCAATTACATCTAAATTTGCGGAAATAGTTTCATCTACAAAACCGAATTGGATAACAACCGTATCTAGTGGAGCGGCAAATGAGAATTCAGAAGATATAGAAATTAATCCGTATGGAAATTTAAAGATTCAAGAGGAGCAGACGCTTTCCAAATTGGCTAAAGATTTAGATTTAAATTATTCAATTGGCAGACTTTGGGGCGCCATGGGTTATGACATGCCAATCAATCGTAATTACGCAATTAGTGACTTTATTTGCCAGGCCCTCATAAACAAGAAAATTAATGTAAATGCCAAGAAACTTGTGACTAGACGCTATGTGTCTGACATGGAATTTATAGAAACTTGCATTAATTCTGCAGAAAAGGGAGTAAACAGAACGTTTGATAGTGGTGGCGACAAGATTGAAGTTAGGGATTTAGCTCGATTGGTAGCTAGTCATTTTGGAGAAATTGACGTCCATACTGAGTCTGCCGTCGAACCAGCGGATAACTACTTTCCGAATAATGAGGAATATCTAAATTTGAGGGCAGAGTTGAAACTTTCTAAACCTGAAACACTAAAAACACTTATTTTAAATACTATTGAGGGCCATAAATCTCAGCAATTAAGGTAATATTCAATGAGAATTGGAGGCGGAAATGAATAAAACAGAGCGCGAGATGGTGGAAATTCTTGCAAGAGGCAAGAATGAGTTTGGAGTAGTTAGCGTAAAAGCCGAATTTGAGGCCGAAGGCACACGATTGGAAGAACTGCTCAGACTCGTCGATATTTCAAGATCTGCAGGATTGCCGCTTACTGTAAAAATCGGAGGCTGCGAGGCAATTCGTGACTTGCTTGAATCTAAGCAAATTGGCGTTCGTTACGTTGTTGCGCCAATGGTGGAAACCGCTTACGCAGCTTCAAAATACGTCGCCGCTAAAGAAATTGTTTACACTCCTGATGAACAAAAAGATACTGACTTTTTGTTCAACATGGAAACAATCACCGGATTTGAAAATCGAGATGAATTGTTAGCTGAAATTTCAAAAACACCTGGCGCAGATGGCGTAGTTTTTGGGCGCGTTGACTTTGTCGGCTCTATGGGATGGTCTAGGGATAAGATTAATTTACAACAGACCACAGATTATGCAGTCGAAATTGCAAAACTATGCAAGAAACATAATAAACAACTGGTAATGGGTGGAGGTGTTTCAATCGAATCTATCGAAGCTATTAAACAAGTTCATGAAGTAAGATTAGATCGATTCGAAACACGTAAAGTAGTTTTTGATGCTAGCAAAGCTTTAAGTTCAGATATCGAACTTGGTTTGCTGAATGCGGTTCATTTCGAACTATTGTGGTTAGTAAATAAGCGTGACTACTACACACATATTTCTATCGAAGATAAAAAGCGTATTGAAATGCTAGAAGCTCGATGGGAAGAATTGAAATCTTGGTACGCCAAGGGAAAAAGATCCTAAACACTAAGCATTCCAGATATTTTATTGTAGGTATCTGGAATGCGTTTTTTTCTCTGTCTTTTTACTTCCTTTTATTGTTGGTTTTTTCTAAGGACAATTATCAAATTGCGCTTTTCACTTCTTACGTTTTTTCAACAATTCAAGCTCATTTCACTCAGCGAAAGTTAGTATGGCACTCCAGAGCGCCATACCTGCCAGAATTAGCAAAATTTGCGGTGGGAGTGGTTGGGCAATATTTCGCTAATGCCATAATTCTCTTTGTAGCGGTGGAATTCGGAAAACTGACCCCGTTCCTGGCTCAACCAGCGGTAGCGTTGATAGTGGCATTAGCTAGTTATTTTTATAATCAGAAGCACGTTTTTAAAGGAGTTACTGAGTGAGTACTTGGAAGAAACGCAATTGTCCAATTTGTGATCAGAATACACACTCAGAAGCTCCTGAAATGGCATCGCCAAGAAGAGCAGAGAATTTATCTTGGGAACAAGTTAAAGATTTATTTGTTGGCTTAAGAGAAGAGCAATCTTTCTTTTCATACTATCGTTGTTTGAATTGCGGACTTCTATATTGCCCATGGTATTTCAGTGATGAGCAACTTGAAGTTTTGTATTCCGAGATGCCCGACAATTTGATGGGTGAAGATAAGTCAGTTATATCAAAGACTCAATCTGGATACGTTAAATGGCTTGCCAAGAGAACTTCGGGACGAAATTATATGGAGATAGGTCCAGATATCGGCTTAGTAGCAAACTCTGTTGATAGCACTTTTTCCATTGATAATTCGTACTTAGTAGAGCCTAATAGAGCTGTGCACCCGGAGTTATCAAAGAGTATGCCAAAAAGTGCAGAAGTAAAAGTTGTTGAATACCTAAACCAAGTCGAGAATGCAAAAAGTGATTTAATTACTGGAATTCACGTTTATGATCATCTGTTATATCCGGTGCGTGATTTAGTGGAGTTGCGATCTAAGTCCTCAATGGGTGCCAGTTTGATAATTGTGGTTCACAATGAAAAATCTCCACTTAGGTATCTAATGAAAAAAGCGTGGCCACCATTTTGTCTTCAGCATCCACAACTTTATAACCCAGAAACGCTTGGAAAGTTACTTAAAAAAAGCGGTTGGCAGCTTGAAGAGGTAAAAAAATCTACGAATTGGTATAAGGCTCGCCATTTTGTAGAGATGGGTCTAGGAGTATTAGGTCTACCAAAGTGGATTTCAAAGATATTTCCGAGTGTTGAAGTTCCACTTAAATTGGGAAATATGATCTCCATATCCAAAGCTGAATAATTCAGGATTCTGCGGCCAGGCTTAGCCGTATCTCAGTTGGCTCTCAGGTTGGTTAGGCTTAATACCGCAATGAGTAGCGCAAAGTTAGAGAAAGCCGGCACCGATTGGGCGGCGCTGCTACTTGGCCTTGGCTTGGGGCTTACGGTGGCGATGGAAGTTACGACGCTACGGGCATCGGATTATGGGGATGCATATCAAGTAATTGCATTGATT
>JACCED012213752.1_pt1 | contig 13387 bp, 7 predicted proteins | sample 7455021 | NCBI WGS metagenome assembly JACCED01 (sample SAMN15323456, study PRJNA562643) | freshwater metagenome | isolation source: river surface water | place: USA:Blue River Watershed | collected 2017-08-19 | reverse complement strand
GTTTTATTGGATATCAAGGGGGCTCTTCCGCAATCAGCTCTAGGAATCCAAGTATGTGGATGAACGGCGGTGAAATTCACACAGACATGTACGATCATGTTAATAGTACCCGTTATGATGTTCTAACAACCACCCTTGATCTAGCTACTGAAAAATGGTTTCATGTTGCTTTTGTAAAAAGCGGAACTACCCAATATTTATACATCAACGGAAATCTTGCCAATACTGCTTCCGCGCCAACCGGAGCAAAAATTAGTGGCAACTATTTGATAGGAGCCGTAGATAATTTCATTGATGGAGACCTAGACGAAGTCCGTTTTTGGAGCACAGCACGCACACAAGCTGAAATAAGAGAATATATGCAGCGAGCCCCTAGACTCAATGAAACGGGACTCATAGCGTACTACCCTTTCAATGAAGGTACAGGTTCAACCTTGGCCAATGTGTGCACCAATACTTCTAATATTAACGGCACTCTGAATAATAGTCCAACATGGACAACCGGCTCCACTGCACTTGCTGGATACAACTCAATGATTTTTGACGGGACCAATGATTTTTTAGATGGCACCTTAAGCACTGCATCATCAAATACTTACACCATCGAATTCTGGTTTTCACCCAAAAAATTGAACGTGCAACAAAACATGGTTTACATCAGAGATGATGCAACGACAAGCAGCAATCCAGCAAGAACCGTAGTATATCTTAACAGCTCCAATCAATTGGCATTTTACGTAGCAAATAGTGCGGGTTCTGCAAATATTCTGACACATCCTAATTTCACTGCGGCTTTAAACACTTGGTATCATGTTGCTTGTACATTTAACAACGGTTCTGTATCAATCATTACTACTGGACATACCATTGTACAAACTGGGTCAAGTTTCCCTTCATTCAATTTAGACGGAACTGACTACTTATCGGTTGGCGCAGATTACTCAGGTACAGCTGCCAGTTTGTATTCAAATGTTGTCATTGATGAATTGCGTATTTGGTCAACTGCTAGAACTACTGCCCAAGTTACAGAAAATCGCAATAAATACCTTGACCTTACAACAACGGGGCTACTAGCCTTTTACGATTTCAACCAAGGAATTGGTGGCGGTACAAATACGGACCTTTCCCATATTTATGACAAAAAAGCAGGGAACCACCTTAGAATCAATAACATGACAATGAGTTCAACGAGTTCAAATCTGATTACTCAAGATACCATTGTGGTGACTCGCGCCAATTGGTTCGGTGAAACAAATTCAACATGGTCAACGGCCTCAAATTGGTCTGAGCGTGTGGCTGCACCCAAAGGGGCTCATGTCTTTGTGACATCCAACACAGTGAATAATCCGGCACTTGCCTCTAATATGTTTTTAAGAGGAGTGGATATTGCAACAGGTAAATCACTGAGTTTAAACGGATACTACTTAAAAGTAGATCATGGCTTCACTGGTACGGGTACAATTACGGGTAGCACGGCCTCTACTTTGGAATTCAATGGAAGTGTTGACAATACATTCTACATGAATCAAACTGCATCGGGCACCACAAACTCACTCAAACAATTGGTCATTACATCAGGAGGAGCTGCAACCATAGCGCCAGGAAACTCAGTAATCATTACTGAACTTTTGAGTGTTCCTTATGGCTCATACAACGGCAACAGTAACACCACCTTAGGAAGCACTAGCACAAAAACAGCCATTGCATTAATCAGTGACGATGCCACAAGTTCTGGTAATTTTACCGTCGAAACCTATTTCCCAGCGCGAAGAGCCTTCCGATTGTTTAGCTCACCCATAAATTCCACTTCAACTATCTACGCCAATTGGCAAGAAGGAGGCACGAACACTTCCGGACTAGGCACCCATATTACTGGAAATGGCAGCAATGGAACAGATGCTACCACCAGTGGAAATGCTTCTTTGTTTACATACAGCAATACCGGAAAAAGTTGGTCTGCAGTTACCTCTACAAATAATAATTCCACAGATAAAATCACAGCAGGAACACCCTATCGAATCATGGTAAGAGGTGATAGATCAACGGATCTTACAACTTCAACTACTACTGCTTCAAATACTGTTTTAAGAACCACAGGCACCCTAAATGTGACATCTCAAACCGTTGCCATGCCTTCAAATACAGCAGCAAATACCGATGTTTTCATCGGAAATCCGTTCCAAGCTGCATTAGATATGGGAAGTATTTTGGGCTCAACATCAACAAATACCAATTTCAAATCGAATGTAATGTATATCTGGGATCCCAAATTGGGCACCCGAGGCGCCTATACAACCGTATCTCTTCCCGGCGGAAGCAGTACCGGTGGTTCAGCGGCGAATCAATACCTGATGCCCGGTCAGGCCGCATTTCTAAAAACCAATAATAGTGGTGCCGCATCAGTAAATCTTTCACGATACCAGACCTCTTCTCAAGCACGTACCAATACATTTTTAGAATTTCCAGATTATTCAGAGCTCAAAGTAAATCTTTATTACCGCGATTCTTTCTTGTCTAAAGGCAGCGCATGCGACGGACTTATGGTTCTTTTTTCGGGGGATAATTCCTCATCCTACAATCTCGAAGATGCTAATAAACCTATAAATCTTGATGAGATGCTAGGAATATCAGATACATCAAGTAACCTGTACAGTTTAGACCGAAGAAACTTCCCAACTGGAATTGATACCATTCAATTGTCATTAAGTAAAACACGGGAAAATAGATATACCTATTCTTTTCAACCATTAAATGTTTCTGGATTTGAAATCTATTTGAGGGATGCCGTTAAAGATCAAATTCACCCAATCAGCAACATCAATCAAACAAACATTGATTTTGAAATAATTGAACCCAAAAACGAGAAGCGTTTTCAATTAATTTTCAGTTCAGAAAGTAACTCAACCCAAAAATTATTCGGTAAAAACACTCATTTCTACCCAAATCCAACACACGGACTACTTTACATTCAACAAAACCTTAGGGATATTCGCATCACAAATTCTATTGGACAGGAAATACCGATTGAAATTTCAGAAACTTCTCAAGGCTTAAAATCTGTAAAAATTGCTCCTAATACACCAGTAGGGATTTACTTCTTTCACCATTCTAGAGGAACGGATAAATTTCAATTGATTCAACATTAATCAACGAATCAAATTGACCGCACCGTTGACACTCTTTTTCGGCTGTCCTTGTAGTTGATAATCAAGAATATAGAAATAATTCCCAGCAGGGCAATTCTCACCTTGATTCTGAACTTTACCATTCCAATATTCAGATGCATCTGTTGACTTAAAAACGAGAGCTCCCCATCGATTATACACTTTGATTGAATAAGACACCAAACCTAAACTCACCACTTTGAAATCATCATTTAGTCCGTCTTTACTTCCTGGTGTGAATACATTGGCTAAGTAAATAAATGGTTCATCTTCACCCAATAAATAAACTTCACGACAGAAAGTATCTTTACAAAAACCAATACTTGCCTCCAAGCATATAATATATTTACCTGGATTATCGGCACGAATAATAGGCCATTCTGCCAAGCTTGCTGTTCTTAATTGAGTATCTGTACCGTTAGCATATCTGATGACCCAAATATATTGATCCGCATTTTGCGAAAGATTTTTTAAAGTCCAAACAGGTTTAAATGTTGAATCTACTTCGAAAATTGCTTGTGGCTGAATGGCTTGATTCCAAATTACAAGACTATCCCTTTCCCACTTTCCACAAGAACTGTAGGCTTCTAAATATAGCACTATTTTCTGGAGACCACTTTTAGGCATGCAGAAAATAGCATTCAGTTTTGAAGAATCGTCAAAACGTCCTCCGGAAGAAGAAAACCAGCGAACGCATGAATATCCCATCACCATTCCTTTCAATTGAACACATGTATCAGCGCAGGTTACTGTCAAATTTTGACCCGCATCCACTTTGAATTCAGGATAAGGAATTTTGCAGCCATAGTTCACATACTTTGGAGCACCTGTATGCGTAAACTCGACCCCCGCACCGTCTTCGCTTCCTTTGGATCCGTTTTGTTTTATAAGAGAATTGATATTATAGGTTACCGTATCGATGTGTCCAGAATTGCCTAAGATCAGAGTTCTTGTTGAACTACTTCCTGCATAATTAGCAAAATGTCCAGCAGTATTACCCTTATTCTGTATGAGTAAAATGACTGTATCGTTTAATCCACCAAAATCATGAGCGTAAGGATTGAAATCGGTACTGGTAATAATGAGTACGTCTGAAAAAGGGGGAATTTGATCATTTGGACCAAGAAATTTGAAAAAACCACAATTGTTTGCGGCTTTAACATTTGCATTAAGCGCATTTACTTTGGATGCCAAAGAGATGTTAGAAGAGGCAAAATCACGCCAAAGATTGGATGAACTCCCCCAATTGACCATACCTGACTTGTAGTCTGGCACATAAAAATTATTCACCGGAAGGGAGTATTTACCCGTTTTTAGTCTCACCATTTCATTTTGCCCTTCTTTGTTTCCATCGCAAGCATCGACCAAAATGCTGACAATTTCAAATCCTTTCTTTGACAACGTGGAGGTTGACGAAATGCTAGGATCACAATTTTGCCCGCTCAGAGTACTTAATAAGACACAAAACAACAGAAGGGCTAAGGGACGCATATTATATTTGGTGAGCCAAATATAATATGAGCAAACTAAATATTGCCCAAATCTTTTTAGATGATTGTTCAGACTTCAAAAAATCTTCTTTAATCTCTGTTGCAGGACAAACCAACAAAGAAGCTACCCAAAAAATCAATTCAAGAAGAACATCCCAACCATCAAATACTCCGTTGGTTAAATGAATAAGTTGAGTGACTTCCAACACAATGGCTATCACTAAGGGGAGAAACATCAAATTAATGATGTTTTTCCTAATGACTACAAAAAAATCTTTAAACGCTACGGTCGAAACAAATACCCATAGTCCGCCTGGTAAAGAATAAATGATAAGATCATTCAATGGAAGTCTAGATGAAATTGTAGCACGCCAATCTCTAAAATCTTCCGGAGAAAACAATGAACCCATTAAAAAATTAACTAGCACAGACTCTGATCGCCAAATGAGATAAATCATCAAAGCAATCAATAAAAACACACTAGAAATCACGGATTCTTTCTTCACTGCAGACGGAACTACAAAGTTACACTTTAAACTATAAAAGACATTTTAAACTGATAAACGGTTCTAGAAATTTTGTGTAACAAATAACACATATCATGGAATGTAATTGTGTGATATTTGCATCATGAATCCAGTTATGTGGGCCCTACTTGGCGGTATAGTTGTAGGCAATATTTTTACTTTGCCTGAAAAATGGAGTAAGTGGGTTGGATTAGCTAGCACAACACTCCTTGAGTACTCTATTGTTATGATGGCATTCGGCATCAATTATGCCCACTTTGGAAAAACTGGTTGGTTGCCTTTTTTAGGAATCGCAGTAATTGTACTTGCTGTTCTATGGATATCGTTCCATCTATCGAGGAAATTCAATTGCCCTGGCTCAACCGGTATTTTGGTTGGATTTGGAACTGCTATTTGTGGTTCATCGGCGATTGCAGCATTAGCTCCATCATTAAAAAATCAAGAGAAAGAAGATGTAGCCATTGCCATGGCGGTAGTAAACTTGTTGGGAACCATTGGCATGCTTGCCATTCCAATAGCTATCATGGACATGCAATGGATGAGTGACAAAATTGGATTCTTCATTGGTGCAAGTTTGCACAGTGTAGGCAATGTAGCCGGCGCCGGTTATGCCATTTCCGAAGATGCCGGAAAAGCAGCTATTGCCATAAAAATGGCTAGGGTAGCGATGCTAACTCCTGGATTAATCTTCATTAAATTCCTGCTCAATAAAGGGGAAAATATTTCACTAAAAGAACAATTAAAACTTCCTAAATATCTTATCGCGTTTGTTGTAATTACAGTGGTAGCCTCTTTTGTTGAAATGCCAAAAGAAATACTATCAATCACCAAGTTCTCGGGTGAAGCATTTTTAACCGTAGCGATGGCAGCCATAGGTTTGAAAGTTAGTTTTACTCAGCTCCTTAATTCCGGACAAAGAGGCTTAAAATTCGGCCTAGTAATTTTCGCTATTCAAATGGCTTTGGTTGTTGGGATTTGGTATTTGGTAATTGGTAGTTGGTAGTTGGTAGTTAGTCTGTGGTCTGTAGTCTGTAGTCTGTGGTCTGTGGTCTGTGGTCTGTGGTCTGTGGTCTGTAGTCTGTGGTCTGTGGTCTGTGGTCTGTAGTCTGTAGTCTATGGTCTGTGGTCTGTGGTCTGTAGTCTGTGGTCTGTGGTCTATGGTCTGTGGTCTGTAGTCAATAGGCATTAGTGCTCTACCCTCTACCCTCTACCAACTACCCTCTACCAGCTACCAGCTACCTGAAACCCTATTCCAAATACCCAAATTTTCCGTTGTTGAAGTCATTGAAGGCTTCAACGAGTTCTTGGTGGGTGTTCATGACAAATGGGCCATGTGCGGCGATGGGTTCATTGATAGGTTCGCCGCTTAGAACTAATACTATTGAATCTTGAATGGCGGTAATAGTAAAATCTTCACCGCTGTTTTCCATAAGAATGAAGTGATTCAATGGTGCCTGATCGGTACCGTTGATCATGACTTCACCTTCAACTACAACCATGGATGTATTGAAATGGGCTGGAAAAGAGTACTCTGCAATATCGCCTGATTTTAGCTTGGCATTGGAAATATGAACCGGAGAAAATGTTGAAGCTGGACCTATTTCATTTTGGAAGTTCCCGGCTATCAACTCTACAAATCCTTGTCCATTGACGGGGACTCGTTTCATTTGAGCGTTTGCAATGGCCTGGTACTTGGGTGCCGACATTTTGTATTTTGAAGGTAGATTGACCCAAAGTTGAACCATTTGAAACCATCCTCCGGAACGGGCAAATTCAGCTTCATGATATTCTTTATGCAATACACCCGATGCAGCGGTCATCCATTGAACATCACCTTCGCCAATGATGCCTCCGCCTCCGGCGCTATCGTGGTGAGCCACTTTACCACTGTAGGCAATAGTCACCGTTTCGAAGCCTCTGTGGGGATGGACGCCAACCCCCCTAGGTGAATCTGAGGGTTCAAAATAGTGCTTCGAATTGTAATCGAGCATGATGAATGGATTCATGCGATGCATGTCAATTCTATAACTACTGGGTATAAAAGTATGCACCCTAAATCCGTCACCCACAAAATGTGGAGATGGAGGCGCCATGATCAGTTCTATTGACTTTTGCATTTTGTTTGTTTGAACAAATATAGTTATTTCTGTCCAGACAAAACGGTTAAAACGCCAGATTCTGATTTTATTCGATTACCGGAAACTCCGCTATCAAAGATGATGTAAATCACATAAACATATTGCCCTTCGGGAACCACTTCGCCCATGTATGTACCATCCCATCCTTCGGTGACGGGGGCATCGTGGAGTTTTTCACCCCAACGATTAAAGATACGCATGTAAGATTCCTTTACATTGCAATTGGTGTATTTGCAATCTAATCGCGGTTTGAATACATCGTTTCGGCCGTCAAGATTGCGAGGTGTGAAGGCATCAGGGATGCAAATTTCGCAATCACAATTAGCTATGTAAACTTCAACCACATCCGTGCGAGACCCGCATTCATTGGTGGTAGTAAGTGTCAATGTAGCTCTATTTTTTGCAACCAATTCAGGTCCTTTAACCCCATTGCTCCATTCGTAGGTATAGTATCCCGCAATCGGTTGATGTCCCTTAAGAGTAATCCAATTTCCTTGACAGAAATACTCTTCGTCACGAAGAACTTTGACTGGTGGTGACTGAAGTAAAATTTCGAAAGAATCGAGTTTACTACCGCAGTTGTTAAAGAATGTCACGAAGTATTTACCTGTATTTCCGAAAGACTTGATGTGGGAAGTATCGCCATCAGACCACAAGACATTGACAGAATAATCTGCAATTCTCTGAGTAAACATGATTGGAAGCGCACAAAAAATGGTGTCACGTAGTAAAATTGGTGCGTTTGTTACCTTCGACGAGACGGTAATGGTATCAGTTCTACTGCCACAAAAATCAGTAGTGGTCAATATATACGTTCCTGTTTGGTTGAACGACCTTTGTGGACTGCTTCCTCCGTCGTTCCAACTGTATGTATAGGTCTCGTTGAGAGGTTGTTTGGCATCCACGTTAACAGATTGTCCGGCGCAGATTTCTACATTGCGGGTCAACACTCTGGTCATTGGTAAATTATTCGTAATCTTGAAGGTGTCACGATAGGTTCCACAAGCATTCGTCAATCTAAGGGTATATGTACCAGCAGTCGTGATATTTTTTATATGTGAAGTATCACCATCTGACCATAAGACGGTTGATTTGTAATCAGTCACTTTGTAAGTAGCTGACTTACCAATACATAAAAGGGTGTCAATAAATGCTGTGGGAATTGGATTTGTACATGCAACGCAGTTGTTGGACTGCGTAAAATTAACATTGGTTAGATTTGGAGTCAAATTCGTGGCGAATTTTCCATCGTAGAACATCGTACCTTTATTGGATGTTAAAGTGATTGGCGTGTTATTTACGGAATTGAATTTAGACTTTATAATAGTACAAAAACCGGAATCACAAGGATTTACTAAAGAAAGGCTCATATTCGATGCCATCGAAGAATTAGTCCCAACGAAAGCCCATCCTCCGGAAGAAGTATTTGCTACATTCAAACCAGCAAGGTGATTTTCAAAAGAATTGGTATTGAATTTAACCAAGCGAACTACTTTAGCGTTTCCGTTAGAATCAAGCTCTGCGAAACCATTGCACCAATTACTGCCGTTACTGGTCTGATTGAAAGAAACCATTAAACGGTTATTAACCCAATCAATTTTACTTCCAAAGGCATAACCAAGGTTGTATCTTTTTTGCCAATAAAAACTTCCATTCGACGGATTGATGCATGCAACCCATAACTCGTAGTTACTTCCCATCAAATATCCCCCGGTAACATAAACCTTTCCCGAAGGTGCAACCACCATAGAGGTTATTGGACAATAATTTGGGCTGCTGTAGCCGTAAAATTTGTCAACGACACCGGCTGAAGTAACAGTAAGTACAACGGGTGAACTTCCGTCATGTCCACCCACAATATAACCGCTGCCTAGCTCTGCTGATGCATCCATGTGGGTTTGGGAACCATATCTGTATGAATTTCTAAAGATTTCAGTCCCGTTAGAATCTAAAGCAGCAAGCAGCAATTGAGAATCATAATTCCACTGGTGCGAAGATCCGCAACCAAAAACGGTACCATTTTTTCTAACTAAAAGATTTCTAAATGCGTCGTATCTGCCACTGTTTCCATTGGAAGTAGTGCGGCGCCACCACTTTAAAGTTCCATCGCTTTTGATATAGGCTATTGCTGCTAGTCCAGCACCAACAGAAGCATCATCTGATCTTCCACCAATTACGCAGCCCCCACCTAAAGTTGCCGCCAAACCAACTGGGTACGAAGTTTCATCACCTGAGGTTCCTAAACGTTTGAGCACAACCAAACGACCTGAATCGTTGAACTTTGCCACCATGAAATCGAGTTTATCGGCTGAGGTAGTTATTGTTCCGGTTACCCAAAATCCACCACCCGCAGCCGCCACGATAGCGTGAGGCTGAATTTTGTTTACTGAGGATGCAGAAACGGTGGTATGTTTCTGAATTTTAGGTGCTGAGCAAAAACTCTGAGCCTCAACAGACGATAGTCCCCAAAACGAAAGAAATATAAGTATGAACTTTTGCATGAATATTAAGATGTTTATTATGCGACTATGGTTGCCGCTAAATGTTTTTTTAACTTTAAGATAATGAACTTACTAGTGGGGGTATTGCTTTTTTCCGCAACAGAATCTATAGGAACCAATACATTGGCTTCAGGGAAATAGGTGGCGGTGCATCCCTTTGGAATGCTGAATGGTATTATGATGAAATTACGTGCAATGCGCTCTCTTCCACCGTGTTCGTTGTATAAATCTACCCTATCTCCACCAATAAATCCTAATTCGGAAATGTCTTCTTGATTCATAAAAATGACCCTACGCTCGTTTGATATCCCGCGATAGCGGTCATCCAAGCCATAAATGGTGGTATTAAATTGATCGTGACTTCTTAGAGTCATCATCATCAATTCACCGGGTTGAATTTCATTGGGCACAAATTCTGCCACGTTGAAATTTGCTTTTCCGGTAATGGTTTTAAACTCTCCTTCGCGTGCTGAATTGGGGAGATAAAATCCACCAGGAAGTCTCACCCTATCATTGTAAAGATCAAAACCAGGAATGGTGCGCTCAATGTCCCAACGAATGTTATCGTAATGTTGCATATAGCGACTCCAATCAACCACTGACTTATCACCAAATACGGCTTTAGCAAGCTCGCAAACAATCATGGGTTCGCTTTTGAGTTGGTCAGAAACGGGTTTCAAAACTCCTTTTGATTGTTGAATGACACCCATGGAGTTTTCTGTAGTCACAAATTGGAGTTCTCCATTAAGCATGTCTTGGTCTGTACGTCCAAAACAAGGCAAAATGATGGCTTCCTTGCCCGTAATAAGGTGACTTCTATTGAGTTTGGTAGATACCTGAACGGTTAAATCTGTTTTTTGAAGAGCTTCAGCCGTGTACAAAGTGTCAGGGGTGGCTGAAAGAAAATTTCCTCCCATAGCGAAAAACACCTTCACTTTTTCCTCGTGCATGGCTTGGATACAGTCAACTACGTCTATACCGTGTTCACGGGGAGGTTCAAATCCAAATACCCTTTCAATACTGTCTAAAAACGCCTTCGAAGGCTTCTCGTAGATACCCATGGTGCGATCGCCCTGCACGTTTGAATGTCCGCGTACAGGACATGTACCGGCACCGGGTTTGGCTATGCTTCCCTTGGCAATGAGCATATTCACCACTTCTTTAATGGTATCAACTGCATTTTTATGCTGGGTAAGTCCCATCGCCCAACAAGCAATGATCTTCTTCTTGTTTTTGATGGCATTTACGGTCTCTTTGATTTGTTCTTCACTGATACCTGAATGTTCTACCAACGTTTGAAAATCAAGAGAGTCAATATGCTTACGCCATGAATCAAATCCATGGGTATGATTTTCAATGAATTCGCAATCAAAAACGGTACCCGGATGAAGATATTCCTCTTGCGAAAGCAAATGAGAAATGGCCTGCAACAGAGGCAAATCGCCGTTGATTTTTACTTGCAAAAATATATCGGTAAGTTTGGCTTTAATACCTAACGCACCTTTGATGGATTGCGGATCTTTAAACGCTACAAGTCCAGTTTCTGGAAGTGGATTCACCGAAATGATGGTGCATCCATTTTCTTTGGCTTTTTGCAAAGCGCTTAGCATCCTGGGATGATTGGTTCCGGGATTTTGTCCGATAATAAAAATCACATCAGCGATGTAAAAGTCTTCTAGCTTTACGCTTCCTTTTCCTATTCCGAGGGATTCGCCCAAAGCGACACCACTGGATTCGTGGCACATATTTGAACAATCGGGAAGGTTGTTGGTACCGAATTGTCTTACAAAAAGCTGATATAAGAAGGCGGCTTCATTGCTGGTTCTCCCTGAAGTATAGAAAACTGCCTGATCGGGGTTTTCGCAGGCATGCAAATGTTCTGCGATTTTCTTGAAGGCATTATCCCACGATATTGGTCTGTAGTGCGTATCGCCTTCGGCGAGGTACATGGGTTCTGCCAATCTTCCTTTTTTGCCAATCTCATAATCATTGAGTTCAGACAAGTCGGCCACTGAATTCTCGGCGAAAAACTTCGAAGTCAATTTTTTACTGGTGGCTTCTTCGGCTATTGCTTTTGCGCCATTTTCACAATATTCGCCAATGACTGAACGGTCATCATCTGGGTCAGGCCATGCACAACTTGGGCAATCTATACCCCCTTTTTGGTTCAAATTGAACAAAGCTTTAAGTCCTCGAGCAGGACCCATCTCAGAAAACACATGCTGTATTGCCACCTTTACACCGGTAATTCCAGCCGCAGCATCAGACACTTCGCGCAGCTTCAGGTTGAGCAAAGATTCCGGATTTTCAGGATTAGGGAATTTTCTTTTCGCGCTCATACTGATGTAAAATGGACTGAATGCAGATTAACAAACAGCGTTGGGATTGGGATAATTATCGCTTTGGTCCTCAAAAGTGTTATCAAGGCATACAAAGTCTTTTTCAATCAATAAAAATAGTTCTTGAGCGGGCTTTTCATTTGTTTCAGGCAACGCTAAAATATGTTGATGTCCAACATCATTAGAATTAACCCATTCTTGAGCCAATTTTTCAGGCATGAAAAATACAATACCATCATTCTCCCAAGCGGCTGCCAAGGTATCATGAATTTTGCTTGATTTCAATTGATATTTAAAAACACCCCCTAAAAGGTGAGTTTCTTCGTTGAATTCTCCGGTTTTTCCGAATGTTTCTACTTCGGTTTTGGTCAATCGCAATCTGACTGAATTCCCTTTGATCCGAATCTTCATAACCCAACAACTTAAAGATTCGAATATAATTCATTTTGAGCGATTTTTCAAGGGAAATCAACCCTATCAAATCCTGAATAAACGTTAAAACGATCTGTTTTCAAAAAGCCGATTACAGTTATATCGTGTTCTTCCGCAAGTTCAACCGCCAAACTCGATGGCGCACCAACACAAGCAATAAACCGGATGCCCGCCATTGCGGCTTTCTGCACTAATTCAAAACTCCCTCTTCCACTGAGTACCAATATTTCATTGAACATAGGTATATTTTGTTTAATCAATTGCCCACCAATTAATTTATCAAGGGCGTTATGCCTACCCACATCTTCTTTAATATCAATAAGTTCAGCATCTAAACTAAATAGTGCTGAAGCATGTATTCCTCCAGAAAAATCAAAACTCTCTTGAGCATCCCTCAACCTTTTAGGAAGTTCTAATACAATTGATGATTTTACTTTCCACTTTTTCTGAGGGACTACTATGGGACAAGCTATTTTCACAGCATCAATTGAGGCTTTACCACAGACCCCACAACTTGAGGTAGTGTAAAAGTTCCTTTGAAATTTATCTTTATGCCAATTTAATTCTGGATGCAGTTCAACGATAACCGATGAATCTTCTATATTCTCTTCTATACTTAAAATATCACTGTAAGACTGTATAATTCCTTCGGTAAATAAAAACCCAATGGCCAAAGCCCTGTCTTGACCTGGCGTACGCATGGTCACTGAAATATCATGAAGTGTATTCCGGAGTTTAATTTTAATCCCTAAGGGTTCTTCCACAGAAAGTAAATCATTTATGATCTTTTTCTCCC
>JACCED011687612.1_pt1 | contig 13388 bp, 13 predicted proteins | sample 7455021 | NCBI WGS metagenome assembly JACCED01 (sample SAMN15323456, study PRJNA562643) | freshwater metagenome | isolation source: river surface water | place: USA:Blue River Watershed | collected 2017-08-19 | reverse complement strand
GATATAAGAAATAGTTCTTTAAATATTAATTCGAATATTACTCAAACGTCAAGAGGATGTATGGTATAATGATTAATTCATTTTTATAAATAATAATAGTGTGGTTTTTATTATTTAATTAAAAAATGAAATTATATATAAATTATTTTTATGCATATATAATGTGGACTGTTATTGATTTGGTATGATTTGCACATTTTGGTAATAAATCTATAATTATTTATAAATATAAAAATTAGTAGAATTATTAAAATCTAATGGAAGTAGAATTATATATAATCGTATTAGTAAGAAATATCAATTATTATATTGTAAATTTTATGAAATTTCAACAAATAAATCTTATTTTGGTTGCAATATAGTTTTAAAGAATTATAATAAATTATATCCATATAATGAGAAATCTATTAATATTAATTCTAATAATTTTTAAAAATTAATTTGTATTAAAAAATAATAAAATTAATAAAAAATGAACAATAAGTAATCATATATTTATTATCCAATTAAGTTTCGGGTCCCCTTCTGATATAATGGTAAGCAAATTGATGGCGCGTCTTAACGAATTCATTAGCAATCAAACTAATGAACCAACTAAGAAAGAACTCACAGAAGCTATAACCAATGTATTTAAGGAGAAAAAAACGCAAGAGAAAAAGTCTAAAAAAACAGATTGTGACGATGATAAGCCAAAACGCAAACCATCTGCATATAATCTGTTTTATAAAGAACAGTCGGCAATATTGAAAGAAAAAGAAGCTTTAAAGGATAAAGAAGATAGGATGAGTGCTAAAGAAAAAATGGCATATATTGCGCAATTGTGGAAAAATAAAAAAAGTGAATCTGTTGAAAATAAGGAAGAAGAAAAAGTTGAAGAAGAAAGCGAAGAAGAAAGCGAAGAGGAAAAAGAGGAGGTTGTGGTTGCTGTTGCTAAGCCTACTCCTGTAAAATACGGAGGAAGAAAAGGAACAGGGTCGAAAAAATAAATCAACAAAACAAAAATGGCAAAATTAAATTTTTGTCATTTTATTAAATATTGATTCGTATAAATATATACTCAATTTATTAATATCACTATTATTAGGAGGAGTTAATTTGAATATATTTTTATTTTTACTAAAATTTTTTTTATTAATTTTATTAATATTATCTTTTAAAATATCTATAGCATTTGGATTAATAGATAGATAAAGCCAATTAATTTTATTAGGATTTAATTTGATTAAATCTATAGCATTTTTATTGAGACTTAAAAAATCCCAATTAATTAATTCTTTATTATTTTCAAGTAATTCAATAGCATTCGTATTTAAACTTAGATTATCCCAATTAATTTTATCTGGATTTTCTTGTAATAATTTGATAGCGTTTTTATTTAAAGATAATACATCCCAATTAATTTTATCTGGATTTGCTTTTAATAATTCTATGGCGTTTTTATTTAAGGACAGATTATACCAATTAATTTTATCAGGGTTTTCTTTTAATAATTCTATAGCATTAATATTAAAAGATAATATATCCCAATTAATTTTATCAGGGTTTTCTTTTAATAATTGAATGGCATTTTTATTGAAGGACAAATTATCCCAATGAATTTTATTTTTATTATTTTTCAATAATTCTACTGCATTTTTATTGAAACTTAAATTATACCAATTAATTTTATCAAGATTTTCTTTTAATAATTGAATAGCATTTTTATTAAGAGATAATTTAGACCAATTAATACAATTATTTTTACTTAAATAATCAATAGAATTAATATTTCCTGATAATTCTTCATAAATTAATAAATCATTATTAATCCAATGTAATAATTCATATTTAGAATCAATTATATACAATGAAATTAAATTACATATATCTAAATTTATTTTAAACATATATAATAGAAATTAAATATCATTTAAATATAATGGCAGATGAATCATTTTTACCAAAATATTTAATTGAACGTACAACACATGAATTATTACAAAAAAATATAAATGAAAATGAAATGATAAATAATTTATTAAATAATGCAGATGATATTATCAGTCAATCATTAAATATTCTATTAGAATCAATAAAAGTTTTATTAAGAACTATAAAATTTAAATATTGTATTTCTGGTTCTAAAGCATGGTACGAAACATTCAAAGATTTTTCAGATAATTTAAGTATATATGAAAAATCAGCTATTTATAAATATAATAATTGGGATTTTCATTTTATAATTGATAATAATTTACATCATTTACCAGGACAATTTAATAAAGACGGTTTTAATTATTATATGATTCAATATTTAGAAAGATTTATAAATACATTAAATCAAAATATACCAACAATTCCAGATAAACATTTTTTGATTAAACTTAAAACAAATTCTAAATCTAATTTTTTATTTAAAGATTCTATTATTTATATAGTCGAATTATATGTGAGTGACGATGTAATAACAGATGCTATTATAGAAGAAATCAATAAAAATGATGATGATATACAAGAACCATCAACTGCTGATGGTGCAGCATTTTCAGTTGCAAGTGTTGCATCAATAACAAGTTCGAGACAATCTGCTGCTAGAAAAAGAAAAATAACTAAAGAAAAACAATTAGAAGAAGAAAAAAAGGAAAAAGAAGAAAAAGAGAAGCAAAAAGAATTAGCGAGACAATCTAGAAGTGAAAGAGCAGCAAAAAGATTATCAACAACTAATTTTTCTAAAAAAGGTGGAATTGGAGAAAATATTATTAAAAAAAGAATATTTACTTTTGAATTTAATATTTGTGAAACAATAAATAAAGATTATCATCAAAGAAAACAATTATTTGATAACTTTGATAAATTATATGATATTACAACAAATATTTTGAATATATATGGATTATATATATTTAATCAAATTTGTAAAAAAAGATTTTATATTGAAAGAAAATTATATAATCAATATAAAATAAGAGATGCAATATATGATAAACTCGTAATACAACCACAACCACAAGAATTGAAAACAAAAGGATTATTTGATATTGTTAAATTATATGAATTAACATTTAAAGATTTATTGATACCAAATAAATTTTTATATAGCGAATTGCAAAGACAAGCATTAATGTCAAATTCTGAAATTGAAATATTCGTAAATGAAATTGAAGCAAATATAATAGAATGTATGAGACCTTATATAAATCAAGCAATAATTAATATAAATGAAGATATTAAAACATTGAAATTTCTTAATAAAAAAAATGAAGAAATATTAGGCGAACATATATCAGGTATTTATGTTGCAGGAGGTGATGCTATGAGAAGATTCAAATTTAATGCTAGTCTTACTAAAGATATAGACACTAAAATTTATATTCCGGAGGAAATATCATTATCTAATAAACACAATCAAGAAATTATAGATGATTGTATTATTAAAAATATGTTTATTTTATTGATTCATTTTATATATAATAAAAATACAATTTTTTCATCTATAGATATTCCTGATAAACTTACAATTTCTATACCAAATGTTGAAGCAGTATTTAAATTAGTTTCATCAGACCCAAATAATTTTAATTTTAGATTTAGAAAATTATTAAAAAGTAAATTTCCTGTTGATTTATATTCTCTTGATTATAGTACTAATATAAATTTTGGATATAATATTGATTATAATGGTGAAATGCGTAATATTGTTTATAATCATAAATATGACATAGCATTTTTAGATGTTGTATTAGAACAATCTGAAGAAAATTATTTTAAAAAATATGCTGTTTTTTCTACTAATAATTTACCAGTTAGTAGTATAGAATTTTTATTAGATGATTTAAAGAAAACTTATAACAAAGACGAGTCATCATTATTAAGATTTCAACAAGGTAAAATAAATAAAGATTATCAACGATATTTAGATTTATATGAAATTATAAATAAAAATATTGTTGATAAAAATTCTGAATATAGCATTGATTCAGTATCTAAAGTTATTACTTATACTAAAGATATACAAAAACAAAATAATTCAATATTAGACGCTGTTACATTTATAGACAAACGCACTATAATCGCAGATGAATTATTTACACATTTTAATAAATTATATATAAATAGTCAAAAAAATACAACTAAAATAGTATTTAGTTATGAAAAACCTGAAGAATTATTATCGGGTGGAGCATTTCAAAATATTGTAAATAAAAATACATCAATATCAAATTATCAACCTTTTATAAATCAAAGTTATAAAGCAAAAGAAAAAATAACGGATGATGAATTATTAAAAATATATACATATATAAATTATGTAATTCAACCAAAAAAATATAAAATATCTAAAAATAATTTAAAACAATTGAGAAGATTTATACGGACTTATGATTATAAATAAAAATTAGATATTAATATTATTTTTATTGAAAATGACAAAAATTTTTATTTTTGCCATTTTTTTCTTTTATGATTTTTATGATTTTTTCTTCTTTCCCTGAGATTTATTTGTTGGAGGAGGAGGAGGCGGTACTGGTGTTTCTTCCTCTTCCTCCTCTTCCTCTTCTTCAGCTTCTTCCTCTTCTTCTCCTTCTTCAGCTTCTACATATTCCTCTTCTGGTTTGTCTCCTTCTTTCTTTGATTTCCACAATTTAGCAATATATGCCATTTTTTCTTTAGCACTCATCCTAGCTTCTTTTTCCATTGAAGCTTCTTGTTTTTTAAGAATCTCGGATTGTTCTTTGTAAAACAGATTATATGCTGATGGTTTGCGTTTCGGCTTCTCATCATTATCTGATTTACCTTTCTTATCCTTCTTGGCTTGTGCTTTTTTCTCCTTAAATACATTAGTTATAGCTTCAGTGAGTTCTTTCTTAGTTGGTTCATTAGTTTGATTGCTAATGAATTCGTTAAGACGTGCCATCAATTTGCTAACCATTATAACAAGGGGATCCGAAACTTAATTGGATAATAATTATATGATTACTTATTATTCATTTTTTATTAATTTTATTATTTTTTAATACAAATTTAATTTAAAAATATATTTATATAATTAAAAATAACTATGATAAGTAAAATTATTATTTATATATTAACTTATAGCGAAGAAACATTAAATATTGCAAAACAAATTTATGGTCATAATAATTGGGCAAGATTTGTAATATTACCTCCAACAATATTATTTGAAAATTATATGTATGATGAAATATTAATGCAAAAATATGAAGAATGGAAAGACTGTGATTATGTAGGTACATTATCTTGGAAATGTCATACAAAAATAGTTCTACCAAATATGAATAAATTATGTAATTATTTATATCATAACTCTTATTATGATATTGTACCATTTTATGTAATATATAATCAAGAATTATTGGATGATATTGATAGAATACAACCAAATAATAAAAAAATTTTAAATATATTATTTGATGAATTAGGATATGAAAAAGATTATATAAAAAAAAATAAATTTATTGAATTTTATTGTAATTATTGGATTGCTCGTCCAAAAATAATGCTTGAATACATTAATATTTTTAAAAAATGTAAAGATATTATAAATAATAATCAAGATATTCAAAAATTGTTATGGAGTTATATTGATTATAAAAGTGATTTAGATGATAATATGATTATACAAATATTTGGTAAAAAAAGTTATTCATATCATCCTTTTATTTATGAAAGAATACCATATTTATATTTAAATAAATATAATATTTTGCATCCTATTATTTCATATCAAAATGGATTATATCCAGTTATTAAAAAACCATCAAATATATGTAATTTTTTATTTTGGAAAACTTCAGTTACATTTAATGATGCATATACCATTAATTTAAATAAAATTCGATTTGTCCAAAATCCAAATATTCATGAATTAAATAATATTCAAAAGCAATTAAAATTAATTATATCTTAATTTTACATATATAACAATTAAATTTATTTTACATATAAAAATGAATAATTGTATAATTTTCGAGGATATAATCGATTACAAATATAATTTCTCTACTATTGACATAATTACAACAAAATTTGATAATAAAAAATATGATATTAGCAAATATAATAAAAGCAAAAGTTATTATTTTATTTTAGATAGTGGAGTTTCTAAAGAATTTGGATATTGGATTTTTGAAAGTTATATTTTCATAGATTTATTAAAAAAATTAAATGAAATTCATAGTAATATTATTATATTAACTAAAGTTAATTATGATATTAAACCTTTACTATCTCTGTTTAATATTAATAATTCAATTGTTAATAATATAGATAATTATAATAATATTTGTTATTCTCCACAGATATATTCAATATATTATATTCATCGATTAAATAACGATAATTATTATAATTATCATCTATTGAATTATATAAATACTATAAAAAATACTTTAGATATTACAGTAAAACGTTATAATTATGTTTTTATAAATAATGAAGTTAAAGAAAGTATAATTAAAAATGATGGAATAATTACAAATGATTTATATAATTTGTCAATACTAAATAATACAAATAGAATAATATTATATTATAACCCTTTATTTTATTATTATTGTATATTTTTAGAAAATAAAAATATAATAATTATTGAAGATGATTTTTATGAGGCTAATAGATTTGGTACACATTATGGAGCAAATCCTTTTTTGCATTATTTAATAAGTATTATTATTTCTAGAAATAAAGTTAAAATTATAAATAGTAAACAATTACACGAATTTTTATAAAGAACCATCATAAAGAATCCATGATTTTAATACAGGTTCATATGAAGATGGTAAATATATTATTGTATTTTTATTATAATAAGCTGCGACTATACTAAATGAACTTAAACCCATAACAAATACATCAGCATTACATAAATGATGAAATGTATCAAATACATTAATATCATCGAAATGTATATTAATATCTTCAATATTTCGTAAATTTTTAAATTTAACATCAAAATATTTTTCTTGTGAAAAAATATGAATATCATGATTTTTATATTTTTGTTTTAATTGTTCAATTAATTTTTCATACATATTAACTGTAAGATTAAATCTAACTTCTTTTGAAAAATCACTTATCGTATGTTTATCAAAATCATTACAAACTCTAATATGAATTGCAATGCTTGTTTTATTTTTGTCATAAATTAATTTTATATTTTTGTTATTTTCTCTATATGCATTAATCAAATCATCTTGAATATCTTTAAAATAATATTCAGGGTTTTTGTAAAATATATCGAATGTATGAAAATATAAATATAATTTATTTGATTGATTATTTTTTGATATTACATCTAATGTTGTATTTTCTGTAAAAAAACATTTTTCAATTTCATTTATATCTATTTCATCATTATTAGAAAGTTTTTTAAAATTAAATATGTTATCCCATTTTTTATCCCAATCTTTATCATTATCATAATTATGACCTATTTTTATTGGTATATGTATATATTTATAATTATATTTTTTTATTACTGCATAAATTGATATAATCTTTTGATATGGAGACCCTACACCTTCTGTTGCTATTAGATTACATGGATTCAAATAATTAAATGCTATATACATTATAAAATTATATTAAAGTATTTTTAAGTCAAAAAATGATTTAAAGATATTCTTAAATTTCCTTTATATCTTTTTAATATATAGATAATTATGAAGAAAGATTGTGGCAAAAATAAAATACTCAATCCTAAAACTAATCGATGTGTATCAATTAATGGTAAAATAGGTAAAAATATCTTAGCATCAACAAAAAAAGAAACAATACTAAAAACTAAAGATTGTGATAAATATAAAATACTCAATCCCAAAACTAATCGTTGTGTATCAATTGACGGCAAAATAGGTAAAAATATATTAGCATTAATGAAAGAAACTAAAAAAGAACCTAAAAAAGAAACTAAAAAAGAAACTAAAAAAGAACCTAAAAGAGAACCTAAAAAAGAACCTAAAAGAGAAACTAAAAGAGAAACTAAAAAAGAAACTAAACCTAAATATAAACTTAATATTAAATTTCCCATGAACCATTCTTTAAATCAAAAACAAATTGATAAATATATTAATGCATGTGATTTGGAGACTAGACCAATATTAAGAAAAATTTTTGATAATACTGTTCATGTATCTTTTGAAACTTTTATTATGAATTTAAATAAAAATATTAAGGATTTAATAAATTTTGTTGGAAATACTAATAAAATTTATTTTTATATAAATGAAGAATTTAAAACTAAATCTAATTATTGGATTTATATCTATATTAAAGATTATTGTAATTTTTATTATCCTAAATTAATTTTGGAATTAATTAATGATTTTCCAAATGTTAATAATAATGATTGTGTAGTATTTGTTGACGATTGTATATATTCTGGTTATCAAATGACTAGTAATATTTACCAACTTGCAAATGTTAAAACAATGATATCATTAAATATTTTTTTACTATGTCCATATATATCAACTCATGGTTTAAATAGAATCAATAAAGAATTTAAGTATGTTGCGGATAAATATAATACAAATTTAAAATTATATATTAATAAATTTGTAAATATTATTCCTTTAATAGATGATTATTTAACAAAAAAAGAAATAGAAATAATAAATAAATATACACGTATCAATATGTCTAGTGTAACTGAAAAATATTTAATATATTTTGACCATAAATTAGCAGATACAGTATCAACAATAACACATATTTATAGTGGTTATGTATTAGATAAATATAATAATGATATTTATACAAAAATGTATAGTTACGGAGAAGTTCCACAACATTATTATAATAAATTACATATAATACCAATAATTAATAATTGTGAAAATATTAAAAATTATTATTTATTTACACCAGAATGTCCATATACACCATATAAAATAACTTTTGATAATCTAATAAAAGCATTTAAAAGTAAAAAATATTTATCAATATAAATGTTATCATCAAAAACATTAGTTATTATTTTATCACAAACTAGAGTATACGAACATACTTTCGATAATTTTAAAAAAAATGTTATTGATGAATTAAATGCTGATTTATGCATTTGTATAGGTACAGATGATAATTATAATTATAATAATCCATTTTATAAATTAGCAAAATATAAATATTTATATAAAGAACCAGAAGATTATGGAGATGCATTTGATTATGCATTAAAAGAAATATCTAAAGAAAGTAATAATTTTAATTTAAAATGGCGTCAGTTTTTACAATTAAAATCTCAAATTTGGGGAGGTGTTAAAAATGATGAAAATCAACATTTAGGTTCTGCAGGAATTTTAATATTTTACAGATGGTTTTTATTAAAAAATCTTAAACAAGATAATTTAATTAATGAATATGATAGATTTATAATAACTAGAAGCGATTTTATATATAGATTACCACATCCAAAATTAGAATTATTAGATGAAAATAATATTTGGGTACCAGACGAAGAACATTATGGAGGATATACAGATAGACATGTTGTATTATCAAAAAATAATATCTCAAAATATTTAGATATATTCGATAGTTTTGTTTTAAAATCAGAACAATATTTATCAAAAATGCTTAATAAAGATAATTGGAATTTAGAACAATTAATAAAATTTCATTTAGAAGAACATAATATTATTGATTTTGTTAAAGAATTTCCATATATAATGTATTCTATAAGAGGAAATAATGATTCATCAAGATGGACTTATGGTGTTTATGATAATAATTTGGGATATTATATAAAATATCATACAGAATATAATAAATCATTAAAATATAAAAATATGTACGATGAATTAAATATGACTATAAATAATTTTTATATATATTTAATAAATAGATAAATATGAATCAAGAATTAAATGAATTAACCTCAAATCTTTATAGTATTATGGCAAAATCATTATTATTAGTTAAATGTCATAATGATAAATGTAATAATGAATATAAAAAATGGTTAGGTGATGAAATATATAAACAATTAAAATATAAAATATCTTTAGTTAAAACTACTAAAGATAGAAAAAAATTATTAAATGAGGTTATGAATACTGTAAATTATACTAATATATTACCATGTCAATATAAAAATTGTCTAGAAAATATAAAAGAAGTTACGGTAGAAATTATAAGAATATTTGAAATTTATAAAGACATATTTAAATTAAAATATCCTAAAGATATTATTGATTCGATGAAAAAAATAAATACAGCAATTAAAAATAATAAAATTAATCATTCTTTAGACAAAGATATAATGAATTTGAGTATATATATGCCTACATTTTCAAAACAAATTACAGAACTTATTTTAAAGAAAGTAACATCAAATTAATATTGTTTTTGTAAAAGAACTACATATAATCCATTCCACCATGACATTTTAGCATAATTAATTGGTGTATGTGAATTATCATTTGTTAATCTAATTTCTTTCTCATGTAAAATTTTTAATTTTAAATCTTCAATAGATTTATGAGTACCATTTCTTACATTTTCCCAATTCCAATCATCTGCAATAAAAATAAAAATATCATCCAAACAATCATAATAATAAGATAATGCTTTATATTGACTATCATAACTATGTTCACCATCATACATAAAAATATTGAATTTAGTAGTTAGTATATTGATATCAACCTTATAACAATCATTTTCAATAAAAATAGCATTATTATTACCTTTAAATTTATTAAAATTATTTAAAAACTCTTCTTTAGGTCCATCAAATTGACTCCAATTGTCAATACAAACAACTGTTGCATTATTATTAAACATTGCAGAACATACTGAACTACCTCTCCATGTTCCAATTTCTAAATATCTTGCATCATCAAAATTTAATATATTATTATAAAAATGTCTTGTTTTTAATCCTGTCGTTCCATCTAAATTAATAATATCTGAATTAATTTTAGAATTATTATTATTAGCATTTAAAAAAGCATTATCAATAATTTCAATATATTTATTTTCCATTATAAAATATATTTAAACAATAATAATAAGTCTTTAAATATTAAATGAAAATCATAGACTGTTTTATATTTTATAATGAACTTAAAATGCTTAAATTTAGACTAAAAGAATTATATAATTATGTAGATTATTTTGTTTTAGTAGAATGCATTAAAACACATTCAAATAATAACAAAGAATTATTTTTTGAAAATAATAAAAATGAATTTACTGAATATTTAGATAAAATTATACATATAATTGTAAAAGATAATATACCAACAACACCAAATGCATGGGATAGAGAAAATTATCAAAGAAGATGTATTGATATTGGTATTAAAAAATTAAATTTAAATAATGAAGATATTATAATAATATCAGATGTTGATGAAATACCAGATTCTAAAATATTAATGTATATAAAAAATACAAATAATTTTACTGGAACTTATGCATTAGAACAAGATATGTATTATTATAATTTAAATTGTAAAATGGTTGACAAATGGTATTTCTCAAAATTATTTAATTATGGTAGTTATACAAATGACCCTCAATTATATCGAAATAATCATAATTATCCTGTTATCCAAAATGGAGGATGGCATTTTTCCTATTTTGGAGATGTTAATTTTATAACTAATAAAATTCGCAATTTTGCACATCAAGAACATAATAATAATTATATTTTAAATCCAGAAAGAATATTGACACAAATAAATAATTCATCTGATTTATTTGAAAGAAATGATACTAAATTTAGATTTATAGATATTAAAGATAATAATTATTTACCAAATAATTATAAAGATTTAATTATTTAATTATTTTTATTTTTTCATATATAATAAGAAATATGATTAAAGATTGTGCTAAAAATAAAATCTTAAATCCTAAAACAAATAGATGTGTTAATATAAATGGCAAAATAGGTAAAAGTATTTTAGCACAAAAAACTAAAGATTGTGCTAAAAATAAAATCCTAAATCCTAAAACAAATAGATGTGTTAATATAAATGGCAAAATAGGTAAAAGTATTTTAGCACAAAAAGAAACAAAAAAGATTAATTTTAATATAAAATTTCCTTTAAATCATTCGTTAAATGAAAAACAAATAGAAAAATATATAAATGCGTGTGATATAGAAACAAGAGAAATATTAAGAAAAATATTTAAAAACACAATACATATATCATTCGAAAATTTTATACGAAATTTAAATAAAAATATAAAAAATTTAATAAATTATATTCAAAAGAAAGAAATAATTTTTTTTTATATAAATGAAGAAGAAAAAGATAAATCAAATAATTGGCTTTATAAATATATTGAAAATTATATTAATTATTATTATCCAGAAAAACATATATTAACAATAAGTAATTTATCATTAATTCCCAATAATGCCTATATAATATTTGTCGACGACTGTATATACTCTGGAATACAGATGTCAGGTAATATTACAAATCTTAAGAATATAAAAACAGATAATAAAATAAATGCATATTTATTATGTTCGTATATATCATCATATGGATTAAATAAAATAAATAAATTAGTAGAAAAATTAAAATTACTTAGAAATATAAATTTTCATATAAATAGTAATGTTAATGATATTCCTTTGATAAATGATTATTTAACAAAAGAAGAAATAGAAATATTAAATAAATATACTGGAATAGATATGTCAAATATAAATGGAAAATATTTAATATATTTTGACCATAAATTAGCTGATACTATTTCTACAATAACTCATATTTATAGTGGTTATGTATTGAATAAACATAATTTAAATATATATTCATTAATGACAGGAAATGAAGAAACTGATTTAGAATATTATGAAAAATTAGATATTATACCTATCATTAAAAATTGTGAAAATATTAGAAATTATGATTTATTTAAACCATTATGTCCTTATACACCTTATAAAATATCTTTTAATAGTCTAATACAAAAATTTAAATTAAATCAAAAAATAATTAAATCAATTTAAAGATAATATAAAATAATGTTTAAATACTTTTGTACTAAAATATAAGATAATCTAATAAAACTGATTATAAAATTTTATTATTATTTTTGTCAAAAACATATAATATATATATTGAGTTTGTCAACTTCTTTTATATAAATAGAGAATGAACTTATCTTTATGTTTATAACATAAATGATATGCTAAGATGAAACCTTAAAACAGTTTCGGAATCGCTGTATTTATATATCATGATAAACAAAAGGTGTAATATTATATGTTTTTGACAATTTAAAAATTAAAAAGAAATGACAAAAATTTCTTCTTGCCATTTTTTTTATTTTTATTTATAGGTCATTCCAATCTGTCTTGACTTCTTTAATGTTTTTGATTTCATTGCTGATTTTTTCTTTCATCTGAATTGCTTTCAATT
>JACCED010998789.1_pt1 | contig 13389 bp, 9 predicted proteins | sample 7455021 | NCBI WGS metagenome assembly JACCED01 (sample SAMN15323456, study PRJNA562643) | freshwater metagenome | isolation source: river surface water | place: USA:Blue River Watershed | collected 2017-08-19 | reverse complement strand
GATACGGCGGTTAGCGCGGCAGAACGCGCCCAAGCATCGGCCGATGCTGCCGGTGCCGCTGCTGCGACGGCTGACGGCAAGGCTGTCGCTGCCGGCGAACAGGCCGCCAAGAATGACAAGACGTTCTGGCAGCACCATAGCCGCCACCACCCGCATCGTCGCTAAGCGTCGAAAAGGATACGGGGCGCGCAAAGTCGCGCCCCGTATTTTTGGATTTAGAAGCAGCTGTCCCGGGTCATGAGCCCCGGCCTTATCGTTCTGCTCACAACGCCTCCCCCCCGCGCGCAAGGGGACCGCTTTCGCGACGACCCGGCGCTCATCCCCTTTGCGATCAACGAAGTGGTTCAGCGCGAATCGCCGATCGGCGCGTTTTCGCGCTTGTTGGCCCGCGACCATGATCCCCGCTTAAGGGGGGCAGCAGAGGCGTCGCACCGGGCGCCTCAGCAAAGCAAAGAGAAACAGATGACCCGATAAGTCATCCTGACCCCCCGGCCTAAGGGCATTGCCCAAACCCATCATTTTGCCCTTGTGGACGCCCCGAAAGCGGCGCTGGGTGACGATCAGGTGCGCATCCGCACTATGTATCTGTCGGTCAAGCCCGCGATGCGCGGATGGAAGGCTTGGTGATGTTTGATCACAGGGACCAGGATGAGGCGTCGGTGCACCAGCCGGCGGACTGGGTCAAAGCGATCAGCGGGTTTGGGAAGGAAAATGGTGCCGCTTAGGTGACTCGAACACCTGACCCTCGCATTACGAATGTAATAGAAACCTGAGAATTCTGTCATTTTTTAGCAAAAGTTGTATATTTTGTTGTATAGAAAATCTAAAAAATGGTTTAAAATCAATAACTTGGTCGGGTTTACCCGACTTCAATCTGTGCCAATCAAATGACCATTTCTTGTCGGGTTACCCGACAAGAACGTTCATCCTAGCTGACGCCAGCCGCGCCACCTTCATCAGCTCAGAACGATCTTCAAGCGCGACATCGTTCGTTCCCCTTTTATAATCTCTCTATTGTCGGGTAACCCGACAGGTAGGCAAATTAGGCGATGTTGGTTCTGGTTTCTTGTTAAAGCTCGAGCGAACAACGAATCTCGGGTCCTCGACCCCATTCTTGGCAATAGTCAGGTCGATAAATTGGCCGTTTAAGGCCATTGTTTATATCTGCCTAAAAATCCTAATACGATCAGAACGGGGCGTGTATTCTCAAAATGATCCCGTCCCGTGAGGAGCTTAGAACACGAGCGCACAATTGCGAGGCAGCCGCTCTGACCAACCATCGAGCGATAGCCGGTGTAGTGCGGTCAGCTCGTCACGGTTTTATCTGCACGCTCCAAACGATCAATCTCTGCTCGGTATATCGGCATGCCTTTGGCGAGCATAATCGCCATGATCGGCAGGAAAATCGCGCCCGTTAAGGCAATTGAATAGCGCAGCGATTGCTCATCGCCGAAAACAAAGTCTGTAAAGGCAGCGATGATGCTGGACCCTAGCCCCAAGCCAATCAAATTGACCGCCAGAAGAGTTAAGGCCGTCACCTGCCCTCGCAGGCGATTAGGCGTAACATCTTGAATAGCAGTCAGAATAACGCCTTGGGAGGCTTGGCCCACCAATGTGCCAATCGCCATCAGCGCTAAGGCCAATGTCGCCGTGGGCATGAGCGGCCCAATCACAAGCGGCAAGGCTTTAACGCAAGTCGCGACGAACATGATGCGCAAATTGCTGTCAACGGTGCCGCGGCGTTGCAAGACGCCCGAGAGCCAACCGCCCGCCAGCGTTCCAAAGGTTCCGCACACCAGCATCAAGGTGCCATAATAAAATCCAACGTCTAATGGGCTCATGCCATAGGTGCGGATTAAGAAAGTGGGATACCAGAGCGAGGTTCCGATCGCCAATAAGCCCGATAGCGCGGTAACCCCAATCAAGATGGAGTAGAGCTGCCAACGCGTCTTGAGATAGGCCATCACCTGCCGAACAGGGATCACAGCATCCGTTGCTATACCCCCACTTTCTCGCCGACCTGGATCACGAATGGTCGCCACCAATGCTGCGATTACGATGCCTGGCGCGCCAACGGCGATGAAGACCAATTGCCACGGCTCAAAACCGGCGAATACACCCCAGCCTGTCATATCGGTCGCAGTAAAATAATTCAGCAAGACCCCGCCCAGGATGAGCGCAAGACCCCCACCAATGGGATAACCAATGGCGTAAAAGCTGATGGCCAAGGCGCGCTTATCCTTGGGAAAATAATCGCTGATAAGTGAATAGGCAGAGGGGCTTAGAGTTGCCTCGCCTACGCCGACACCAACACGGGCCAAAAAGAGTGTGAAAAAGTTTTTCGCAAGCCCACAACACGCGGTCATGATGGACCACAGCACAATGCCCCAGACAATCAACCTGGGACGACGTGGACTGCCATCGACCATCCGCCCCACGGGGAGGGCCGCAATCGAATAAAGCAATGCAAAAGCAAAGCCCTGCAGCAAGCTGATTTCAAAATCGCTCAGCCCCATGCTGGCCTTAATGGGAACAACCAGCAGTGTTAGGACTCGCGCATCAATGGCACTAAAGGCGTAAGCGAGGAACAATATCGCAACCACATACCAGCGATACCCCGCTGATGCGTGCGACGATGGGTTGGCAGCAGCCACGCCCTTATGCGCCATCGGGCCTCACCACGCTGATGGCGGATCAAACCGCGCCAAAATGTTCGTCATCCGGTCTCGCAACATTGCATCACCAGTTTCGCTTTCAGGCAACAGCCAGAAGCGACCTGCCTTCACGCCATCTACTGCGAAATCAGCGACTTCTTCAGGCTCCGTCAAGGAGATTTTAAGGCCTGTTTTCTCTACGAGTTCCTGCATGGTGCGATAGGCGACCTCGCGGCTCGTTCCTTCCGCATATTCATCTGGGCGAACCAAATTGGATGCCATGATCGATGTGTTGACGGTATTGGGGCCGGGAAACAGAATGGCCGCACGGACCTGTGTGCCTTCGCGCAACAACTGCTGGTGGAGCACTTCTGAAATGCTTGTAACCGCCGCCTTGCTTGCCGCATAAATTGGGGTGTTGGGCAAAGAGCGCAACCCGCCATTTGAGGACGATGTGTTGATCACGACGCCTTGTTCGCCAGAAGCGAGCATCCTTGGCACAAATGCCTTAATGCCATGAACGACGCCAAGGACGTTCACATCAATGCCCCAGCGCCAATCATTTAAAGGCAGTGTCCAAATTTTACGATTGGCCTCGCCAAGGCCGACCCCTGCATTGTTGAACAGCAGATGCACCGCGCCAAAGCGGGCAAAAACTGTATCGGCCAATTGTTCAACTGCCTGTTCCTTAGTGACATCTGCGGCGAGGCCCGCTTCTGCACCAATATCAGCGACAGCGACATCCAGCTTCCCTTGGTCAATGTCGCACAGGATGACGCGGCAGCCCTCTCGAACCAACCGCGCCCCTATGGCTTTGCCAACGCCACTGGCACCCCCTGTAATCAGGGCAATTTTTCCTTGAAGATCTTGCATGATGATCAGGACTGGCCAGCAGCGCCAAGCACGATGCCCTCATTTTGAGGATCATCAAAGCGACCAACCCATTGATGGGCAATCCATTCTCCTGGCACTGTCCGCAGGATCTGGCCGCCAGTCACAGTGGCGCCCTCAACATACTCCATATTCAGGATGCGATTTACGGGCAGATCAACCAGCGGATCATAAGGCGAGTCTGCCAAACTGATGACACCCTTCATATCGGCGCGCTTATGGTAGTTCCGTTCCCAGTTGAGGCGCGTCAAATAGACGTCGCCATCAAAGGTGTTGGGGTCAGTAATGCCTTGCAAGGCTTTGTAGCAGAACAGATGTTCCGTGAACTGCTTGGGGTTGGCGTTATCGGCACCTATTTCCCCTTCAATGGTGAAATAGGTAATGCCATGGCGCGAGCAGGTGGCGCGGACTTTATTGCCATCTTTCACAAAGCTTGTGGTCGCAATCTTCTTCGGTTCGCCAAATCGTTCGCGGCCGCTGGTGACGACACTTTCACCTTCCATTGCCATATGGAAGCAATAGGCCCCCGGCGTGCCTTCAAAAGTGCAGTTCAAGCCAACGGTGAGCGCACCAATTTCCACGGTCCGCTCGGGCGTCACATGCATCGCGACATGCGCCATTTGCAACCAGATTTCAGGCCGCTCAATAGCCTCAAGTGGCTTGGGAAGCAGGGCCGCATAAACATCGGCATCGGTTTCATATGTTGCCCGAATGGACCGCACAGTATTGTTAAGGCCGCCCGCGGCCCGCGCAGACGATGTCCCGCGCACATATCTTAGACGTTTCATAAATAACCCCTCCAAATATTTATTTAATGTGAGTCTGCTGTGATGTGTCCCAAACAGAAATCGACCAATTTTCGAGCGCATTAAACACGGCTTCAGGCGTAAAATTGCTCAAAGTACTTTCGGAATCGCAGAATTGGCCCGTCGCCATCGCAAAGGAGCGGCTGGGCGCGGTGAATTTTCTTGTTCCAGATTGGGATATCACCTTCGACACCCGTCTGGCCGGTGGTTGACGCAATAGCCGCCTGAATGGCCTTGTCTTCAAATGACCCTGGCTCAACAACCGGATGTGTGAAGCAGAAGCGCAGTTCGCAATCATCTGCCTCTACGGGGGTCACCAGCACCTGAAGCGCCAGCGTGACGACGCCTGTCAAATGCGTTGTTTTTTGGCCCGCCCCATTTTGGATGGTCTGAACAGTAGAGGGCACCACCTTGGTCTGCCCGTCTGGCAAGGTCATTGTGCGCTCGCCAAAGGCGGCAGACCGCCGGATATGGGCTTCATAAGTGGTTTGCCCTTCGGGCACTGCGTTCATTTTATGAACAAACTCAAAATGCGCGACGTCAACACCATTTTCAGCAATTTCTTGCGGATTGCTGGCAAAGCGCCACTCCCGACGTGTGGGCGCCGCCCAACCGGGCTCCGTAAACTCCGGCACGGATAGAACCTCAAAAAGCGGTTTTTCCCCCGTTGGATGATACCAAGCCCAAATGACGCCATTGGCTTCAGTCACAGGGTAAGGGCCCGCGACGGCTTCCCGCTTGCAGATCGGCGGAAAAGCCTTTGCATAGGGAATATCGACACAAAACCCGTCAGGACGAAAAGCCCAAGCGTGGAAGGGGCAGCGCAGCACATCGCCCTCAACCACCCCGCCTTCACCCAAATGGGCGCCCATATGGGGGCAATAGGCATCTAGCACGCCAGCTTGTCCGCTTTCATTTCGGAAGAGCACCAGATCACGGCCAAAGTAATGCAGCGACCTGACGTCACCAATCTTCAGCTCATCCGAATACGCGACGAAATACCATCCATAAGGAATGCCCATTGGAAAACGTTGCACTGCTGGCATGCGACTAAACCTCTTCCTTATAAGCCCTTTGGCTCATCCAAGAGGGATATTAACAACAGGCCGGACAAGGGAAAGGCCGCGAAAAGCGACGGACTGTTTACGCAGCAGCGTTAATCGATCGAGGGAGAGAAGGTACCCGGCACCAACCCGGGCGACATCCAGGGGCGGATTTTAATCTCGGTGTTGTAGCGGCTGGTGAGATAGTCAATAAACGCCCGGGTCGCGCGCGGCATGATGCCCGGCGGAAAGACAACCCGCACCTCTTTATCGTGAAATGTCCAGTCTTCGCTCGAATAGACGAGGCTGCCGTCATTCAAGTCCTGACGCACGACGCTGATTGGCAAATGCGCAAGGCCCAGCCCACGCCGCGCGGCCCAGCGCAGGGCAACCCCGCTATTGCTGCTCCAATTGCCATGCGCGCGTACCGAGATGCCGCCATTAAAATGGAACTGACCACTCAAATCCGTAAGGCAGTTATGGTTTGCAATATCTTCTGGCGATGTGGGCCAGCCGTGACGTGCAATATAGTCGGGCGAAGCGCACAAACAGTAGGACAGATAGCCAAAAAGTTTCGCGCGCATCGATGAACTTGGCAAATTGCCATAGCGAATGGCGAGATCGAAATTATCCTCGGCCAGCTCTGCCTCACGCAGATAAGCGATGGCTTGGACAGAGATATCGGGATGCGTCTGACTGAAATCAGCTAATAATGCCGACATAAAGTCTGAGCCAAATGTGTCACTTAACGCAATCCGCAACCGGCCCATGGGGCGCGATTGAAATTCTGTCATCGTGCGCTGAATATCAGACAATTCAGCGCGAAGCGCGAGGCACCGACTTTGAAACAGCTCGCCTGCGGCCGTCATCGAAAGCCGTCTTGTGGTGCGAACGATCAGCTGGACGCCCACCCGATCTTCCAATTCGCTAATGGTTTTGCTGACAAAAGATTTTGAAACACCAAGTTTCTCGGCGGCGGCGGTGAAACTACCCGATGACGTAACGGCCAGAAATTCGTCTATTCCGCGCCAAGCGAACAAGTTTTTACCCTCTCTTTATGTCGATCTTTGCCCTCAAAAATCAGGAGCTTAGTCTTTGAGTAGTCATCGCACCAATCAGCGGAAATGCAAGGCTGATTAACATCTGCAGCATCATTATCATTTTGCATGAATTCTGTTGGATATGCTCAATTGATTTTGAGCATTAGCTTTCCATTATGGCTGCCATCGAAGAGGCGCATAAAGGCTGTATACGCATTTTCGAGCCCGTCTTCGATATGCTCATCAATCTTGAGCTGGCCGGCAATCAGCCAGCGTTCCAACTGCGCCCGAGCGGCTGGGAAATCATCGAGGAACTCTGTGGCAAGGACGCCTCGGATCGACGCGTGAGCGGGGATAAGCGACCAGAGATTGCGGGCGCCAATTCGCTCTGCCGAATTGTACTCGCTAATCAGGCCGCACAGGGCGATCCGCGCCCCTTTTTTGAGGTTCAAAAGGGCAGCATCCAGGGCCATGCCGCCGACATTTTCAAACACAATATCCAGACCCTCCGGCGCGATTGCGCGAATGGCAGCAGCAAGATCAGTTACATCTTTACCCTTATAATCAATGGCCTCGGAAAAGCCGTAGCGGCTGATGATACGGGCACATTTTTCAGGACCTCCGGCAATGCCAATAGTCAGGCAGCCCGCCAGAGTGGCCATCTGCCCAACCAGCGACCCCACAGCACCTGCGGCGCCGCTAATCAAAATGGTATCGCCCGCCTTGGGCCGACATTCCTCGAAAAAACCAAAATAGGCGGTGAGGCCAACTCCGCCCAGAATTGTAAGATAATTGGTAATCGGCACACCGGGGGCAGGCTCTATCCGGCGCGTTGTCCCGCCGGCCATACCCACGGAATAATCCTCCAGCGCGTGCAAACCAGCCACCCATTGACCGACAGGGTAATCGGCGGTTTTACTGTCCACCACCACTCCCAAAGTCGCGGCCCGAACGGCATCTCCTAACGAAATGGGCGGCATATAGCTTGGCAAATCATCCATCCATCCGCGCATCGCCGGATCAAGCGCGGCATAATGGTTACGGATGATGAATTGCCCCTCAGCCGCAACTGGAAAAGCGTGCCGCTCAAACGCGAAATCCGACTTTTTGGGCACACCCTCTGGGCGTGCGACAAGCAGGAAACGTCTATTTTCTCGAGACATGGCTTTTTCAGACACGCGCGTGTGAGTGATTATTCTGCCGCCTGTTTGATAAACACCTCTTTGCGTGGCCCGATCCGCCCGGCAATGTCCCACAGGGCATTCGCGTCCAAATCATATGCCCCCAGCGCATTGGTACCGAGCATCTTTTGAATATCGTCTTGCGGCAGCCCCCCAAGGCTCAACACCATCTTTTCCAACGTGTTGGGCCATGTGCCTTCAGGATGCGGATAATCGGTGCCCCACAAGATCCGATCAATGCCGATTTTGTAATAGGCATCCGTCGTGTCTTCATCTGGCAAGGCGGAGCAGCCGACAAAGATGTTCTTCTTGAAATACTCGCTCGGCTTCATCGACATATTGGCGTTGTAATCGCCCAATTTGCCAGAGGTGTGCTTCGCAGAGGCACGAATATCCATCAATTCGATCATCCAGGGGAACCAAAACTCCCCACCCGCCTCAACAAACATAACTTTCAGTTCGGGATATTCCTCAAACACGCCGCCAAACATCATCGACCACATGGGCCGCGTCATGTAAAAGGCGAATTCACACAAATAGGTCCCGATCCAGCCCGGCTGCGTCATATCATAATCGGGTGAGCCGCCACTGTGAAAGTGCAGCGGCATTTTATAGTCCTGCAACAATTCCCACACCGGATAATATTTCGTGTGATTGTACATATCGAACCCGTCGGTAATCGCCGGGAAGAATACGCCTTTCATGTTGTTCTTTTTCGCCCAGTGAATTTCCTTGATCGTCTCTTCAACGGAATAGAGCGCTGGAATGACGGCAAGGCCAAGCCGGCGATGCGGGTCTTCGGCGCAGAAATCGGCAAGCCAGCGGTTGTGCGCGCGCGCGCCGGCCCATTGCAATTCCGCTTGGCCCGCCCGCGGCTTTAGACCCACATCCGCCCCAAAGGGCGGCGCATTGCGTTCGGTAATACCATCGGGGAACAGGATTTCCGCTGTAACGCCGTCGCGGTCCAACTCGCGATTGCGGATTTTGCTATCCCAAGCGCCCTCCAGCCCATCGCCCACTTTGGCGCGCCACTTGGTGTTGAAGTCATTTATGAGGAACAGCTTCTCCCGCTCTTCGCGCGCCTTGATCTCTTTTGCGATTGCCACATCAAATTCGGCATGGAATTTCTGTTCCAGATAATCACGGTATTTTTCTGGGGGCAGACCAACATGGCCGTCGGATGAGATAACGAGATACCGATCCATTTTGAGATCTCCTGCGAATTTGATGGCGCAACTTGGGCGTCGATTTCTGACCTAAATTCGCATTTGGCGGGCGAGGTAACAAGCAGGCGTTCGTAAACGATCAATCGCCCTGCAGAAACATTCGGCCCGGCGTAACCGCCCGAACGGCAACCCAAGCAGCACCCGCTGCGGCCATCAAAAACGGACCCGCAGGCGCATATTGATAGACAATAGAGGCAATAACGGGCGGCAGCGCGATAGAGGCCCCCGCAATAGCCGATACGGCACCAGCAACCGCCCCTTGCAGCTCTGGCCCGACTTCAGACGAGGCAGCGGCCGCCATACCCGGGCGCGCCAGACCATAACCAAATGAGGCAATAACAAAACCCGCTGCCAGCGCGTAAGGGCCGGCAAGGACAACGATGACTAGATTGCCAAGCACCGCAATAAGCGCGCCCCATTTGAGCATGGAATGCGGCGCTGGATTCAGCAGCGGCACAACAAAAAATTGACCAATTAAACTGCTCAACGCCCCGGCGGACATGGTGAAGCCAATCCACACTGTGACATTGCCATGAATAGACGCAATGGCGTCAATCAACGCAAATCCGAGAATATAGAGATTAATTGCTTGGGCTGATGCGATAATCAGCCCGTGAACCAGAATCGGTCGCACTTTGGGGTGTCGCCAAATGGAGTCGGCTTTGTGCTGCCCGGATTGAGACACCATCGGCAAATCGCCCGGCAGCAAGAACGCGACCATCAAAATGAGCGCAAGGCCAGCCGCGGCGAAAACCAAGGGAGGGCCGGCGAGGTCAAAGGGCTGGAAGATCAGAAATGGTGCGACAGCAGGCCCCAAAATCGTGCCAAGGCTTAAAGCCCCGCCTATGTACGACAAGGCTTTAACGCGCTCCGCCCCGGACAGGCTATCTGCGATCAACGCTTGTGCCGCTGTTGGTGCCGCCGAGCCAAGCAGGCCATAGGTCGACCGGACAATGATGAAGGCGGCAAATATGGCGAGCGGGGCAAGCGCGAGTGCCGCACTGGCATGGACCACAAGGGCGCATCCGCCCATGGAGATGCTAAAGCCAAGCAGGCCCAGCAACAAAATGGGCTTGCGGCCCAAATTGTCCGCTTTCCTGGCCCAGAATTGAGATGTCAGAGCCCATGCCAGAGCCGAGAGGGAGAAGGTGCTGGCAATGAGTGCGTCAGGGATAGCAAGCCCCCGACCAATGGCTGGCATCACCGATACCAGACCCAAATTGCCCATTGCGGTCAATAAGGTGACCAGAAACAGGAGCGAAAAGGTGACGCGTGACTGGCGGGGAGATGTCATAAATTTTGCCAGTCACGCGTCTTGGTGTCAGAAGCGAATGCGCGCTTCGGCCCCAACGCTGCGCGGATCAGCCCATTGCCGCACGGCAAGCACGCCCAGATCGATGCCGCTGTTCCAATAGGCCGTGTCTGTGAGGTTGCGGCCCCACAAGGCGACGTCGAGTGTTACGCCCTGCGTCAACCGGATATCCGCCAGCCCGACACGAGCTTCCAGCGTCCCATAGGCCTTGCGCATGGCCAGCGTATTGGGCGCAATTGTTGCCCATTGCATGGACCGCCAAGACCAATTGGTGCTGGCCTCAAAGATCATACCCGCCATTGGGGTTTTATAGGCTGCCCCGACAAGGTAGTTCCATTTCGGCGCCAGCGGGATCTTGTAGCTGCTGGTGACGTCTTGTCCTGAGGGTAGCACAAAATCTGTATAGCGCGCATCCAAATAGCCGCCGCCGAAATTGAGGGAGAGGCCGGGGGCTGGCCGCAGGCTTCCCTCAAGCTCAATCCCTGTAAACTTGGCTTTACCCGCATTGATAATGTTGGTGGTCACCAATTCTGGCACGAACACGCCCGCCTGAAAATCCTTGTAGATTGAATGATAGAGCGAGACACCCAGGCTCACCCGACGATCCGGGCTCACATATTTGCTGCCGCCTTCAAACGAGAGAAGGTTTTCCGGGTTATAGGGCGTATTAAAAGCCGCGTTGGTGGAGGCCGTGTCATTTATCCCCCCTGACTTAAAGCCTGTCGCGACACGGCCATAAATCGTCCAATCGGGTTGCAAACGATAGACAAAGTTGAACTCTGGATTGAACTTTGACCAGCTGTCACTTCGCTGAAGCGGAATCAGGTCATAAGGCCCGGCGCCGCCTGCCCCCGGCCGCGCACCTGCCGCGGGTTGCCCGCTGCGTGTCACTGGCGTGCCATTGGCCAACCGTTCAAACACACCCGCTCCAACTGCCGCTGGGTTGGCCGCATAGGCCGAGTTGGAGAGGAACAACTCACGCGCGTTTTTCTTATCATTGGTATACCGCACGCCGACCGACAGATCCAAAGCACGCTCCGCAAATTCAGGCGTCCACGTGAATTGGCCATAGCCCGCCAGCGATTTGCTCCCGCCGCCACGATCGCTGAGATCATAACGTGCATCACCCCCAAATTGGAAATTCCAACGCGGATTAAAGCTGGCGTAGTTATCATCCAGATAGAAACCACCAATGGTGTATTTCACATTATCGCCACTGCCGATCAGCTGAATTTCCTGGCTAAATGCCTCGTAATCATTGTTCAGCGTAAAGCGGATCAAATCGGTTGGCGTCCCATCAAAGTCCGACCGGCTGCGCGATTTCATCGTCCGGCGCGCGGTGATCGACTTCAGTTCTGCATCGCCCAAAGCGCCAGACCCCAAGTCGAGTGCTAATGTCAGCGAATGGCCAGTCGTCTTGAAATCTGACTGCAGGGCACTTTGTGCAGACACGCCATCGCGCCCTGGCCGTGCGGCACTCACACGGCTATCCACAAAAGACCGCAATGAGGCCGGGAAAGTTGCGCCAACGGCACTAATTGCCAGCAAGGTCGGCGTCCCCTTGGCATTACTGATGTCATACACATAGCGCGCCGAGAAAGAGTCTGAGGGCTCCCAAAGCACGTCCGCCCGACCGGCGTTCAGCTCTTGTTCGCCAAAATAGCGATTGGTGGCGGCATTGCGCCAATACCCATCTTGGCTGTTGCCAGAATAGCCAAGCTTCACCTTGAAATTGGCCACTTCAGGAAGATCAACTGAAACCCGCCGTTGAATGCGGTTCCATGAGCCATAGCTGACCCAAGCCTGCCCGCCGAATTCGCCCGTTGGCTTACGCGTGATCATATTCACAGCGCCGCCAATTGTGTTTTTGCCATAGAGCGTGCCTTGCGGCCCGCGCAGCACCTCCACACGTTCTAGATCGACGGTGTCAAAGGCTGCCCCCGTTGATTTGGCAACGGGAACGCCATCAAGATAAAGCCCGACCGGTTGGTCGCGTGCGAGGCTGGTATCTGCTGAAGGCGCAATGCCGCGCAGCGAGATCAGCGGGCTAAAGCTATTGCCGGGGGTTTGGTTGACCTGGAAGTTTGGAATGAGCGACTGGACATTATTAATGTTCTGCACGCCAGACCGCTCCAGCGCAGCTGCAGACACAGCCGACACAGCAATGGGCACATCCACCAACCGCTCTTCACGACGTTGAGCAGTAACGATGATTTCTCCGTCTTCGCCTGAGGCGCTCTGCGCTTCGGCTGCGCTTTGATCATCAGCCAAACTTGCCAGAGATGACGCATTGGCCGCGCTAGCGATGGCTGTCGATGACATCCACAAAGCTAAAATCCACTTGGTGTTTCGCATGGCTCTCTCCTCCCCGGTTTTGGTCCGGATCCCTTACTATTGTAGGGAAGGTGCAAAGCGCGCCTTTGCGCGGATCGCCCTTCCCCAGTCATTGCTGGCAAATCAGATATTTAGCTTCTGACTACCGCATTTGGGGATAAGGCCAGTTATTCGATTTTTTGAGAATAGCGCTTTGGTGAAAAGATTGTTTCTGGAAACGTCCTAGAGCCTTTGCCGCTGTTCCATGATCCGCGTGGCCGGGTGGTTTATCTGGGCGTAAACCAGAAGTTCTAAAAATCTCTGTCACAACTTGGCGCTCCGCTGTTACCATCACAGCGGGGCGCCATTTATATGGGCGGGCCACGGGGGAGAGAAGATCATGGACGCGAAAACCACAGCTGCTTCGCAACAAGGCCTAACCCTTCGACAAGCCAATATGGCTTTGGGCGTCTTTCTTGCGGCCTATATCCTCTCCTTTGTTGACCGCCAGATACTGGGGTTGATGGTTGATCCCATTCGCCAAAGCTTGGGGCTGAGCGATCTTCAAATGGGGCTGTTGCAAGGGGCGGCTTTTGCGCTTCTCTATGCCACGGCCGGCATTCCCTTTGGCATGGCGGCAGACCGGCTTTCGCGAAAGACGTTAATTATCGGCGGCGTCATTACGTGGAGCATTGCAACCGCACTTTGTGGCCTCGCAGGAAGCTTTACCGCGCTCTTCCTCGCCCGAGTGATGGTTGGTGTGGGCGAGGCCACATTGTCCCCGTCTGTTCACTCGTATCTGAGTGATGCCTATCCCTCGCACAGGTTAGCGCGGGCGATGTCAATCTATACGCTGGGCATCACCATTGGCGGGGGAGCAGCGCTGATGCTGGGCGGCTCAGTTGTGGCGGCCATTGCGCGGG
>JACCED011271576.1_pt1 | contig 13395 bp, 9 predicted proteins | sample 7455021 | NCBI WGS metagenome assembly JACCED01 (sample SAMN15323456, study PRJNA562643) | freshwater metagenome | isolation source: river surface water | place: USA:Blue River Watershed | collected 2017-08-19 | reverse complement strand
GCGCGAAGACTGGATCAAGGACCCGCGCTTCGAAAGTAACCCGCAGCGCCTAGCGCACCGGGAGCTGCTCGTGGGCGAGTTGCAGGCCTTGTTCCGCCAGCGGCCCAGCCAGGAGTGGATCGCTCTGCTCACCGCGGCCGATGTGCCTACCAGCCCAGTAATGGACCTGCACGAGGCGGTTCGCAGCGAGCAGGCTGCGCACAACGCCAGCCTGCGCACATTAGGCGAGGGCGAGGGCGCCTACGAGGTGGCGCGCTCGCCGATTCAGGTGCAGGCCTGGGGTGAGCGCGATCACCAGCCAGCGCCCCGCATGGGCGACCACACCCGAGCTGTGCTCCAGGAACTGCTCGGGCTGGATGAATCAACTGTGGCCGATCTGGCCGGACGTGGTGTGGTGCGGCTGGCCCGCACCCAAGAAGGAGCTGTGGCGTGACACAAGATCAAACTCAAGCCCCAAAATCCGATCGACCAGCTGTGCTCGCTGGCCTTCGGGTGCTGGACCTCTCGCATCAATACTCGGGCGCCAACGCTGCGGCCATCCTGGCCGACCTCGGCGCTGATGTCGTCACTGTCGAAACGCCGGATGGCAGCCCGATCCGCACCATGCTGCCCAAGAAGGACGGGCACTCGATGTGGTGGAAGGTGATACAGCGTGGCAAACGTGCGGTGACGCTACGCCTGTCCACGCCCAAGGGCCGCGAGCTGTTTCTCAAGATGGCGACGCAGTTCGACGTGATCGTCGAGAACTTTCGCCCGGGCACGCTTGAAAAGTGGGGCATCGGCCCTGCCGACCTCGAGGCTGCGGGCGCCAACGTGATGCTGCTTCGCATCAGTGGCTTCGGCCAGACCGGTCCCAACCGGCATCTGCCCGGGTTTGGCACCGTCGCCGAGGCGCTGAGCGGCTTTGCCCACATGAACGGCTTCAAGGACGGCCCGCCGGTGTTTCCGTCGACCACGCTCGGCGACGGCGTCGCCTCGCTGTTTGGCCTGATCGGCGTGCTGGCCGGAATGACCAGCAAGCTCAAACAGGGAACGCGCGGCGTCGACGTGGTCGACGTGGCCTTGTTCGAGGCCTTGTTTCGCATCGTGCCCACCCAGGTCGCCACCTACGACCAGCTGGGCAAGGCGCCCATGCGCCCCGGCAATTTCCTGGGCGAGCATGGCGTGCTGCGCAGCTGCTACCGCACCCAGGACGAGAAGTACCTGATCGTGAGCGCGGTCGGTCCGCAGGCGATTCGGCGCATTCTGGTGGCCGCACGCGCCGAGGCGCTGATCGCCGAATGTGACGGCGGCATCATGAGCAACCCCGACACCCAGGCCGTCCAGCGCTTTTTGTCGAACTGCAATGTGCACCTGATCGACTGGATGGGGTCGCACCCCTATGAGAGTCTGGTCGCCGACCTGCGCGCCGCCGACGCGGTGCATAGCCCGGTCTACAGCGCCGCCGAAATCGTGCAAGACCCGCACTTCCTGGCGCGCGAAGACGTGGTTTCAGTGCCCGACGAAGAACTTGGGCCGATCCGAATGCAGGGTGTGGTGCCCAAGTTCCCGGGCCGTACCCACAAAGTGCGCCATGCGGGCCGAGCCCGTGGCGCCGACAACGCACAGGTCCTGGGCGAGCTGCTCGGGCTGACCGAATCCGATCTTGCGACGTTGCGCGAGGACGGGGTGATCTGACAACTACTAAAGGAGACAAAGACATGCAAAGACGAACTTTCAGCCAAGGCTTGCTCGGCATGGCGGCAACCGCATCCGGCGTCTCGTGGGCGCAGGACAACTGGCCGAACCGGCCCATCAAGGTCATCCTGCCCTTCTCGGCGGGTGGTACCGGAGACGCTGTCGCCCGGGCCCTGGGCAACGACATGGAAAAGCGCCTCGGGCAGCCGATGGTGATGGAAAACCGCGTGGGCGGTACCGGCTTGCTGGGGCAAGACCTGGCCATGCGAAGCCCGCCCGACGGCTACACCATGGTGGCCATTTCGATCTCTGGCGCTCTGTCGTATCACAGCCAGAACCGCAGCATCGACTTCACCAAGGACTTTGCGATGGTCGGCCAGGTGTATAGCCAGTACGCTGCGGTGGTGGTCAACCCGACCACGGCGCAGACGGCCAACATCCGCAATATGCGTGACTTGGTGGCCTACGCCAAGGCCAACCCGGGCAAGATCAACTACGCCAGCCAGGGCTCGGGCAGCATTGGCCACCTCACGATGGAGCGCATCAAGCAGATTGCCGGCATCGACGTGGTGCATGTGCCTTATCGTGGCGCTGCACCCGCCTACAACGATCTGCTCGCCGGGCATATCCAGATGATGTCGACCTCGCTGGGCGCTTTGCCCTACATCAGCGCCGGCAAGATGCGTGCGCTGGGCATGGCTGGCACCACCCGCTCGTCGCTCTTGCCTGACTGCCCGACCTTCATCGAGCAGGGCATCGACCTGGTGGCAGGCTCCTGGTACGGCTTTGCCATGCCAGCCGGTACGCCGCCAGCCATCGTCCAGCGCATGGCGCGTGAACTGCAGGTGGCGATTGCCAAGCCCGAGATTGCCGATTCGCTACGCAAGCAAGGCGTAGACCCCGAATTCCTCCCGGGCTCTGAGTACGCGGCTCGCGCGAATGCCGATTTCCGTCGGTGGGGTGAGGTGATCCGCGAGCGCGGCATCAAGATGGAATGAGCGCCGAATAAGACCGGAGTTTGCACGCTTCACGCCGACTTTCGATGCTCGCGCTGCGATGCCTACTGCCCTGTTGATCGGCGGAACCGGCCCCACCGGTCCGTTCATCGTCGACGGGCTGCTTGCGCGCGGGTGGTCGGTCACCGTGCTGCACTCCGGGCGGCGCTTTGTTCGTTACAGCGCTGCGGTGGAGACCCTTCACGCCGACCCGAACTTTGCCGAGGCCCTGGTGCCTGCTCTGGCGGGCCGCCAATGGGACCTGGTGATCGCCAGTTACGGGCGCCTGCGGGTGCTGGTCGAGGCGCTCAAGGGCCACACGAACCGCCTGCTGGCGATCACCGGCGCCACCGGCGGCACCGCCCGGGAGGGCGATATACGCTGGGGCGTCCTCGGCAGGCCCGCTTTGCTGGACGAAGCCCGCGTGCTGCCCGCCAAGGGCGAGGGTGAGCCTACCCTGGCGCTGCGGATCGCGCAGGCAGAGGCAGCTTTGTTCGAGGCGCATGCCCAGGGGCATTTCAGCGTGACCTGCATCGCCTATCCGATCCTGTACGGACCACGCCAGCCCGGTGCCACCGACTGGGCCATCGTGCGCCGGGTGCTCGATGGCCGGCGTCATTTCATCCTGGCCGACGGCGGTCACAAGCTGGAAAGTCGCGCCTACGCCGAGAACGCGGCGCATGCGGTGCTGCTGGCGGTCGACCAGCCGCTGGCCAGCCACGGCCGGCGCTACCTGGTGGCCGATCAGGCCCTGCACTCGATGCGCCAGCGCGTCGAGGCGGTGGCGGCGCACCTGGGGCACCGTTTCGAACTGGTGGACATGCCCTATGACTGGGCGCGGCCCTGCCACCCCTTGTGGCGGCACACCCGCGAGAGCCGTGTCATCGACAGCGGACGGATCCGGCGCGAGCTTGGGTATGTCGACCCGGTGGCGGCGCCCGATGCACTGGCCCGTAGCGTCGACTGGATGGTGGCCCACCGCGACGCGATGGCGGAGGTGGAGGCGCAACTGGGTGACCCCTTTGACTATGCGCGGGAAGACGCGTTGATAGCCGCTTGGCAGCAAGCCCGCCCCTGCCCGGTGGACTACCCGCTGGCGCAGCCGCGCCATATTTATCGTCACCCGACGGTGCTGGGTGAGGTGCATAACCCGGTCGAGGTGCACAATGAAGCACAGCCACTTCGCACAGGAATGAAAAAATGAATCCTATTGCCTTTGCGATTCCTATCTTCTTTTTGCTCATCGCGTTCGAGCTTTGGGTGGCGCATTCCCGCGGCGTCTCGGTCTATCGCCTCAAGGACAGCCTCACGTCGATCAACGTCGGCATCATGAGCGAGTTTTCCAAGGCGATTGGCGGCGTGGTCAGCGTCATCATGTATTCGCTCATCGCGGACCGCTTCGGCGCTTTTGTCTGGGACGTGCGCCACCCGATGACCTGGGTCAGCGCCTTGCTGCTCTATGACTTCTGCTACTACTGGGTGCACCGGACGGGCCACGAAATCAACATTCTGTGGGCCTCGCATGTGGTGCATCACAGCAGCGAGGAGTTCAACCTGTCCACCGCGCTTCGCCAGTCGTCGACGGGTTTCCTTTTCCGGTGGATCTTCTACATTCCGCTGGCCTTGCTCGGCTATCCGGTCCAGGTGTTCGTGGTGGTAGGTCTGATCGACTTTCTCTACCAGTACTGGGTGCACACGCAGTTGGTGGGCAAGCTGGGATGGCTGGAGTATGTGGTGGTGACCCCGTCCAACCACCGGGTGCACCATGGCCAGAACGACTACTGCATCGACAAGAACTACGGCGGCATCTTCTCCTTCTGGGACCGGATGTTCGGCACCTACGCCGATGAGCGCGACGACGACAAGCCGGTCTACGGCATTCGCAAGCCCTTGGCGAGCTGGAACCCTCTCTGGGCCAACCTGCACCAGTACGTGCAGATCGGGCGGCAGGTCAAAGCCGCCCGCAACTGGCGGCACCGGCTGATGTATGTCTTTGCCAAGCCCTCCTGGACCCCTGAAAAAGAGGATGCCACCGAGGTGTTCCGCGCCGAGGCTTTCAGCCGCTTTGACACGCCAGAGACCGGTCGCCTCAGGGCGCTCGCCTTCTTTGTTACGGCGACCGGCGCCTTGTTGCTGATCGCCTTTTTCCTGGTGCAAAAAGGCCTGCCGCAGCCGGCGCGTGTGGCTTACTGCGTGGCCGCGGTGCTGGCCTTGGCTGCCTTTGGTGCCTGGATGACACGCCGGCCCGCGCTGGCCTCGCAGCCTCTGGCGCAAGGCCCGTCCCATGCTTAGCCTGGCCCTGACCGACGGCCTGCTGTGTGCGGTAGCGGCATGGCTGGCGAGCCGGCCCCAGTTCAGTATTGGCTACCGCATGGCCTTTGGCTTGCTGGCCCTGCCGGCGCTCCTGGGCTTTTTGCGCTTTTCCGGTTTGTATCCGATGGAGGCCTGGCACCAGCTGTTCACCCTTCTGGGGGCGAGTGCGGCGCTGCCGCTGCTGGCGGTGTGCGTGCTGGCGCCCGACTCGGCGGTGGCCCGCCGGCGGCAGTTCACCCTCATCTTCCTGGGCGCGGCAATGCTCCTGGGCCTGCTGATTTCCGGGCTTGGCAAGCTGCGCCTCTATGACCAGGCCGCAGGTCTGGTGAGCATGGCCCTCATGCTGTGGGCGCTGTTCAAGGCCAAAGATGGTCGCCGTGTCTTGGGCCCGGCCTTCATGGTCGCAGGGTCGCTGCTCTTTGTGACCAAGGTGTCGGTGCCACCCTGGCTCCTGCCGGGCGACTGGCTGCACCTGGGCATGGCGGCCGGCTTGCTGCTGCTGGCGCCCGCGGGCCAGGGGGCGGTTCTTGACGCCCCCGATCGTCGGGACGGTGGTTCCATTGGATAGCCCAGGGGGCTCATAGTCCTTGGACCACTGGGTCGCGACCAGCATGTCCATGCCCAGACAAATACCCAGGAACAGGTTCGGATGCCCGGCTTGCCGACTTGGCCTCGGCATGGTGAAAACCCCTGTGGAGGTGGTCCTTTGAGGCCCCCAAAAACGCGCTATCGTTCAGCCTTCCACTGCTTTTCGTCCTTCAGGAGAGATTGACCATGACCACCCGCCGCCAACTGATTCAAGGCGCCGCTGCCGCTGGCCTGATGGGCCTGGGCCCGCTTTCTGCCATCGCCCAAGCGCGCGTTGAGTCGCTGCGCATCATCGTCGGCTTCCCGCCCGGCGGCACCACCGACGCCTTCGCCCGGCGCGTGGGTGACAAGCTGCGCGGCACCTTCGCCAACACCGTCATCGTCGACAACAAGCCCGGTGGGGGCGGCATGGTGGGCGTGACCACGGTCAAGGGCGCACCGGCTGACGGCGCGCACCTGCTTTACACGCCGGCGTCGATGTTCACCATCTTCCCGCACTCCTTCTCCAAGCTGAACTACGCTGTCTCGGACGTGGCGCCCGTGGGCCTGGGCCACGCCACCGACCACGCCTTCGCCGTCGGCCCGGCCGTGCCCGAATCGGTGCGCAACCTCAAGGACTTCGTCGAGTGGGCCAAGGCCAACCCCGGCAAGGCCACCATCGCCAACCCGGGCTCAGGCTCCATGCCGCACCTGTTGGCCGGCCGTCTGGCCATGCTGGCCAACTTCCAGGTCACCAACGTGCCCTTCGCCGGCTCCGGCCCGGCCATCCCGCAGGTGCTCGGCGGCCAAGTGGCGGGCATGTCCTCGCCCCTGGGTGACATGGCCCAGCACCACAAGAGCGGCAGGGCGCGCATTCTGGCCACCTCCGGCCCCGAGCGCTCGCCCTATGTGCCCGAAGTCGCCACCTACCGCGAGCAGGGTTTCGGCGAGCTGGTCGTTCGTGAGTGGTTCGGGTTCTTTGCCCCGGCTGGCACGCCCGAGCCGGTGCGTGAGGCCATCAACGGCGCCCTGCGCGCCGCCATGGCGCAGCAGGACGTGCGCGATTTCGTGACGCCCCTGGCGGGCCATATCGAAGGCGGTTCCGTGGCCGACCACGCCCGTCGCCTGGCGGCCGACTCTGACATGGGTCGGCGTCTGGTCACGGCCTTGAACTTCAAGGCCGACTCCTGATCCAGGGGCGCCGGAATCTTCGTGGTGCGTCCTGCACCACGAAGAGAGCCGCGCGAGGGTCAAGCGCGCTTCACCCTTAGCCCAGAAGGCCCCCGAGCCCTACCCTCCTTCAGGCGGGAGGCTGCGGCAGGATGTGGTCGAGGATGCGTTGCGCGCAGGCGCTGGCATCGAGCCCCTCAGAGCCGTCGATGACCAGTTCTGCATTCAGCGGCGGCTCGTAGGGCGAGTCAATGCCGGTGAAGTTACGCACCTGTCCGGCTCGGGCCTTGCGATAAAGCCCCTTGGGGTCTCGGTCTTCGCACACTGCGAGCGGTGTGTCGATGAACACCTCCAGGAACTCGCCCGGCGCGAACAGGGCGCGGGCGGCTTCGCGGTCTGCCCTGAAGGGGGAGATGAAGGTGGTGATCACGATCAGGCCGGCGTCCATCATCAGCTTGGCCACCTCGGCCGCCCGGCGGATGTTTTCGATCCGGTCCTGCTCGGTAAAACCCAGGTCTTTGTTCAGGCCGTGGCGCAGGTTGTCGCCGTCGAGCACATAGGTGCGCAGGCCGCGGGCAAACAAAGACTTTTCCAACTGGTTGGCGATGGTGCTCTTGCCCGAGCCCGACAGGCCGGTGAACCACAGCACGCGGGGCGTTTGTCCATTCATCGCAGCCCGCTCGGCCTTGCCGATCACGAAATGCTGGGGCTGGATGTTGGTGGCTCGCCGCAACTCGTGCGTGATCATCCCGGCGCCCACCGTCTGAAAGCTCAGGCGGTCGACCAAGATGAAGGCGCCTGCCTGCCGGTTTTGCAAGTAGGGGTCGAACACCAGGGGCCGCTCGGTGCTCATATTCACATGTGCGACCGCATTGAGGGTCAGCTTGTCGGCCGCTCGCTCGTCCAGGGTGTCCATGTTCACCTCGTGCTTGATGCGAGTGACCGTGGCTGGCACGCTCTGGGTGCCGCACTGCAGCAGGTAGTGCCGACCCGGAAACAGAGGCTCGTCATTCATCCACACCAGGTGGGCGAGAAACTGGTTGGCCACGCAGGCGGGTGACTGGGCCGGCACGATCACGTCGCCACGGGCCGCGTCGACCTCATCGGCCAGCAACAGGGTGACCGCCTGGCCCGCAATGGCTCTCTCGATCGCGCTTGCCTTCGCCCCGTTGTGGGTGTGGATGGCGGCAAGGGTCGTTTCCCGACCCGAGGGCTGCACGCGCACCCGCTCGCCTACCTGCAGCGTGCCGCTGGCGAGGGTGCCGGCGTAGCCCCGAAAGTCTTGGTGGGGCCGGTTGACCCATTGCACCGGAAAGCGTGCCGGCGCGACGAGCGCATGCTGCTCCACTTTCACCGCCTCGAGCCAGGCCATGAGCGTGGGGCCCGCATACCAGGGCATGTGGGTGCTGTGGTCCAGGATGTTGTCACCGCGTAGCCCCGACACCGGAATGGCCGCCACGTCCGGGATACCCAGCCGCCCGGCGAGGGAGGCGTAGTCCCGCGCGATCGCGTCGAAAACCGCGGGGTCATGCCCGACCAAGTCCATCTTGTTCACCGCGAGCACGACGTGACGAATTCCCATCAGGGACAAGAGGTAGGTGTGCCTGCGGGTCTGGGTCAGCAAGCCCTTGCGGGCGTCGACCAGCACGATCGCAGCGTCGGCGGTGGACGCTCCCGTGACCATATTGCGGGTGTACTGCTCGTGGCCCGGTGTGTCGGCCACGATGAACTGGCGCGCCGCCGTGGAGAAGTAGCGGTACGCCACGTCGATGGTGATGCCCTGCTCACGCTCGGCGGCCAGGCCGTCGACCAGCAGTGCGAAGTCGAGGTGGTCGCCCTGGGTGCCCACCTTGCGCGAATCAGCCTCGAGGGCCTGCAGTTGGTCTTCGAACAGCATCTTGCTGTCGTACAGCAGGCGGCCGATCAGCGTGCTCTTGCCGTCGTCGACACTGCCGCAGGTGATGAACCGCAGCAGGCTCTTGTTCTGGTGCTGCCGTATGTAGGCGTCGATGTCCTGGTGGATGAGGGGGTCCTGGTGGGCCATCAGAAATAACCCTCCTGCTTTTTCTTTTCCATGGATGCAGCACCGTCGTGGTCGATCAGGCGCCCTTGCCGCTCGGAACTGCGCGAGCGAAGCATTTCTCCGATGATGTCGGGCAGGGTCTGGGCCTCGGACTCGACGGCGCCGGTCAGCGGGTAGCACCCCAGGGTGCGAAAGCGCACCTTGCGCATCACGGGGGTTTCGCCGGGCCGCAGCGGCATGCGCTCGTCGTCGACCATGATCAGGGTGCCGCTGCGTTCGACCACGGGTCGCTCTTTGGCAAAGTAAAGTGGGACGACGGGAATTTTTTCCTGGTGGATGTAAAGCCACACGTCGAGTTCGGTCCAGTTGGACAGGGGAAACACCCGCAGGCTCTCGCCCAGCCGGACGCGGGTGTTGAACAGGTTCCACAGCTCAGGGCGCTGGTGGCGCGGGTCCCACTGGTGGTTCTGCGATCGGAAGGAGAACACCCGCTCCTTGGCGCGTGACTTTTCCTCGTCCCGCCTGGCACCCCCGAAGGCCGCGTCAAAGCCATGCAGATCGAGCGCTTGGCGCAGGGCCTGGGTCTTCATCACGTCGGTGTGTACCTGGGACCCGTGGGTGAAGGGGTTGATGCCCTGGCGCAGGCCGTCGGCGTTTTGATGCACGAGCAACTCGAAGCCGGCTTCTTGCTGCATCTTGTCGCGAAACTGGTACATCTCTCGGAACTTCCAGCTGGTATCGACATGCAGCAAGGGGAAGGGGATCTTGGCCGGGCCAAAGGCCTTGCGCGCCAGATGAAGCATGCAGGCGCTGTCCTTGCCGATCGAATAGAGCATGACCGGCCGCTCGCAGCAGGCGACGACCTCCCGCAGGATGTGGATGCTCTCGGCCTCGAGCCGCTGGAGATGGGGCAGGTGGTCCTCAGCCCCGGCTCGCGCGGGCGCCCCGGTCGCCTCGTCTGGCAGGTTTGTGTTTGTCACCTGATGCACCGTCTCTGGCAGTAAGAAAAGTGATTCGCCCGCCCGAACAACAAAGCTAGTTGGGGCCGGAGTTGATGTTTACTGGCCGCGCCCTTGCCAAGCCAAATCCAGCCAATTGGCTGATATGTGCCAGCGCCGATGCGGAAGCGCCCGCCCCAGGTCCGTGACCTTGTCATCAGAACTCAATCCTGCATAAAAGCGCATCAGTGCTGTTCAAATCGCCCAACCTCCTCAAATGTCGTTGCAGATCAATTTGGGCTTCTTTTGGAATTTAAGGGCCATGTAGACATTCTGCCTTCTGACGCAGGATCCTTTTTGTGGGAGGCGCCCTTCGGTAACTTGCCCGCCCTGCGCGGAACCATGCCCCGGTTGACGCCCACGCGGGACACGGCGGGAAGGTGAGTTGATGTGCGGCTATCTTGCCGACAAAAAGAGTTTATCGACGACAGATCTATGATTCTGTCCTCGTCATCGACGGAGCCCCCGCGGGGGCCTACCTATGAGTCAAACCCAACAAGCGAACCCGGCGACGCAAGCCTTCTGGGCGGCCCGCGACACCCTGCTCGCACACCGTGACGACCACGCTGCCGCCTGCGCAAATTTTCGCTGGCCACAGCTGACCGAGTTCAACTGGGCGCTGGATCATTTTGATGTGATGGCGCGTGACAACGACCGCACCGCGCTGTGCATCGTCCAGGAGGACGGATCGCACGAACGTCTGAGCTTTGTGCAGATGGCCGCGCGCTCCAACCAGGTGGCCAACTGGTTCAGGCAACTGGGGGTGCGCCGCGGTGACCGCGTGCTGCTGATGCTGGGCAACCAGCGGGAGCTGTGGGAGTCGATGCTGGCCCTGATGAAGCTCGGCGCGGTGATGATCCCCACCACCACGCTGCTGGACCAGGGCGACCTGCAGGACCGGCTGGACCGGGGGCATGTGCGCCATGTGATCTGCGTGCCCGACGCGGTGGCCCGCCTCGAAAAAGCGCAGGGCACATTCACCCGAATCGTGGTGGGGCAGGCGAGTGGCTGGCATTCCTTCGCGGCGGCTAGCGGCGCTTCTGCCGTGTTTGAGCCAGATGGGCCGACGCCGGCGACCGACCCGCTGCTTTTGTACTTCACCTCGGGCACCACCTCCAAGCCCAAGCTGGTGCTGCACACACAGGAAAGCTACCCGGTGGGCCACCTGTCGACCATGTACTGGATCGGCCTGAGGCCGGGGGATGTGCACCTGAACATCTCTTCCCCGGGCTGGGGCAAGCATGCCTGGAGCAGCTTCTTCGCGCCCTGGAATGCGGGCGCCACCATCTTTGTCTACAACTACGCCCGCTTCAAGGCACCGGCGCTGCTCGATGTGCTGGTGCAGCATGGTGTCACCAGCCTGTGCGCGCCGCCCACGGTGTGGCGCATGCTGATTCAGGAGGACCTGGCCGCTTGGTCTGTCCAACTGCGCGAGCTATTGGGGGCGGGCGAGCCGCTCAACCCGGAGGTGATCGAGCAGGTCCGCAAGGCCTGGGGCCTGACCATTCGCGACGGCTTCGGGCAGACCGAGACAACTTGCCAAGTTGGCAACCCGCCAAGCCTGCCGGTCAAGGCGGGCAGCATGGGCGTGCCGATGCCGGGTTATCCGATCGTGCTGCTGGGCGTCGAGGGCAAGCCCGCCGACGAGGGCGAGATTTGCATCGACCTGGCGCACCGGCCTTTGGGCCTGATGCAAGGCTACTTCGACGACGTCGACAAGACCGCTGAGGTGATGCGGGACGGTTACTACCACACCGGGGATGTGGCCTCGCGCGACGCTCAGGGCTACATCACCTACGTTGGCCGGGCCGATGACGTGTTCAAGTCCTCAGACTATCGCCTCAGCCCCTTCGAGTTGGAGTCGGTGCTGATCGAGCACCCCGACGTGGCGGAGGCCGCGGTGATCCCCAGCCCAGACCTGCAGCGCCTGTCGGTGCCCAAGGCCTTCGTCGTGCTGCGCGCCGGCGTGGCGCCCGACCGCGCTGCGGCCCTGGCCATCCTGCGCTTCGCGCGCGAGCAGTTGGCGGCCTACAAGCGGATTCGTCGTGTCGAATTCGCCGAGCTGCCCAAGACCATTTCCGGAAAGATCCAGCGCGCGCAGCTGCGCAAGTTGGAAAACGAGCGGCTGGCCGCGCAGGGTCGCCACGGCGCCGACTTCTGGGAAGAGGATTTCCCCGAACTGGCGGGCTGACCTCGCAGACCCCCGCGCCTGTGAAATCGGCCTTTGAACGCCGCTTTTGAACCCTGCCGGTTCCCGCGCGCCCAGGCCCATCAGAAGCTCTACACAGACTTGGTCAAGCACGTCACCCTGGAAAAGTGATGTCCCGCCGCTCACAAGCGGCGTTTCACCGTACGCCTGTTCGCTCATCGAGTGAGCCAAAGAAGAGATAGCCTCGGTAACTCTCTTTACTCACCGTTAGAACTGTGCCTTGAGTCGGCCATCTTGACGGATCATTTGGCCACTTGGGATCGACATGCACATCAACCTTCATTTGTTTTTCATGCTGAAGAGGGTTGCACGCTTCGCCCGCCAGCGCATGGTGACGCTGGCCTGGGCCCTCGGCGCAGCCCTCCCTGGCGCCGCTTTCTCTTCTGAGCCTGTGCTCATCGGCCTCGACGAGGCCTACTCCATCTCCACCAACACTGCGCCCAAGGCCATCGAGCGTGGCATGCGGGTGGCCATCGCCGAAATCAACGCCCGCGGCGGGGTTCTCGGTGGCCGTCAGTTGCAACTCGTCACCACCGACAACCAGGCCGTGGCCGCCCGCGGCAAGGACAACTTCATCGAACTGGCTGGCCGACCCGGCATGACAGCGGTGTTCGGCGGCAAGTTCAGTCCGGTGACGGTAGAGTCGGTCCCCGAGGCCAACCGGCTCAAGGTTCCCCTGGTGAGCGTGTGGGGCTCGGCCGACCAGATCACCGACGGCGACCCGGTCTTTCCCTTTGTGTTCCGCCTCTCGCTCAAGGACAGCTGGGGCGTCGAGGCTCTGGTGCAGCGGGCCCGGGATTCGTACAAGGCCTCGCGTCTGTGCATTCTCCTGCCCAACACCGCCTGGGGCCGCTCGGCCGACAAGGTGCTGGCCAGCCGGTCGCAGGCCATGCGGGTGACGCTGGCTTCGGTTCGCTGGTACAACTGGGGCGATTCCAATTTCGCCGAACATATGGCCAGTTGCCAGCAGGCGCGCGCCCAGGCGCTGGTGATGGTTGCCAACGAGCGCGAGGGTGCTCTGGTGCTGGGCGAGATCGCCAAGTTGCCTCCTGCCCAGCGCCTGCCGGTTGTCGCCCATTGGGGCATTACCGGCGGCGCCTTGCATACCCTGGTCAGCGATGCGCTTACCAAGGTGGACATGCAAATCATCCAGACCTTCACCTTCATTGACAACCAGCGCCCGGCTGCGCAGCGCCTGGCGGCGGCGCTCATGAAAGAGGGCGCTCTGGCGTCGGTCAAAGACATCCCCAGCCCGGTGGGGTCGGCACATGCCTACGACATGACCCATTTGCTGGCGCTTGCCATCACCAAAGCGGGCAGCACCCGCGGCGACGCCCTGCGCCAGGCTCTGGAGAGCCTGCCGCCTTTCGAAGGCGCGGTGCGTCGCTATGAGCCGGCGTTCACCCCCACCCGCCACGACGCGCTGACCCCGCGTGAGGTGCT
>JACCED011255249.1_pt1 | contig 13395 bp, 21 predicted proteins | sample 7455021 | NCBI WGS metagenome assembly JACCED01 (sample SAMN15323456, study PRJNA562643) | freshwater metagenome | isolation source: river surface water | place: USA:Blue River Watershed | collected 2017-08-19 | reverse complement strand
TGTTGAAACCGATACATACGATTGATATAATAAGCCATGGAACATACAGACCTTAAATGGATATCAGCAATGTCAGAACGCTTGCGAGATGAACTTTCAAAAGAATATGATGATGAAACAAAAGATTTAATTATTCGAGCATTCAGAAACGGATTATTTCAAAATCCATCTATTGTCGAAGAATTAAAATCGAGCTCCTTAATTGAATCAGATTATTTCGAGGATTTAGAGGATGAGGAATAATGAAAGAATTAAAATTTACAATCACTGGTTCAATCTTTGTTCCTGATGATGTTGAGTACGAATACAATTTCGAGAATCAAATTTATTCTTTTAAAATTAAAGACAAAACATATGTCTTAGTTGCTGGTTTAGAGGCAGATGAAAAAGAAATCATTGTGACAGATGAAAATTTTAAATCTCATGACATTGGATTTTTCGAGTATGAGGATGCCTTCTTTGAAGATTGAACTTATCTATATGGCTGATGGTTTATTTGTTTACAAGACTGAAGATGGATATTCAGTGACAAATCATCAAGGTTTTATTTTAAAGTCTGCAAAAACAATTCAAACTTGTGATAGATTCGTTCAAAAAGAATTAGAGTCAAGACGTGCAGCAGAAAGATATGCAATTGAAAAGATTAATCAAGACCAGGAAAAAAATCGAGCCATTTAAAGTCTACCAAATTGAAGATGGCTATATTGCTGAGTTAAATGATGTTGAGGTATTTAAAACAAAACATCAACACCTTTGTACCAGTTATTGCGAGATACAATTGGCTGAACAGAGAAGACAAAAAAACGAGGCTATCTTTCAAAATATTCAATCTCTCAAAGCCCAGGGAATTCTTTAAATAGGATACAATGAGATATGCAAAACGAAATCAACTCTCTTAAACTTTCTTTGGCTACTTTAATCGAAGAAATTAAAAAGCATCCAGATCCCTATTTCGAGGATTTATCTACAGCACTTTCCCTCTACTCAACAATCCACAAGTCAGAGAAAGAAGTGGTGGAGTTATTTAAAAAATACATTCCCCAATTTTCGAAGACTGAACTTTTCGAGGAACTAATAACAGGTCTTCAATACAAAACAGATGACTACACTAAATATGCTCCTTACCTTATTGTTGCTTTAGCAGAATATGGTGGAGCAAGAAAGTGTGAGGATGCTTTACCTGATATTCTTTCGAGAGTAAATAAAGATAATAAATTGTCAAATGATGATTGTAGTCTTGTTAACTCTGAAACTGAAGTTAAAGGATACAATAGAATTAGATTTATTCGAAACAATCTCAAAGATACTGGTTATATTCTGCCAACCAAACAAGGCGGAAGACATGGGGTTTGGGAACTTACGGATAAAGCAAAAGATTGGTATGAGAGATGGAGTCAAGCGGTATGATTCCATTTCTCAATATAATTCTTTTGACTTCTTCACCACTTGAGAACTTTGTATCTTTAAAAAATTATATCTCTCAAAATGCCCAGAAGTATTGCTCTGTGTATTTTATTTATGAAGACATTGTAGATATAATTAAAAAAGACAAGGGTGAAATAATCGAGAAAAATCGAGAAGCATTTTTCGAGTATCTTGATGCAATGGGAATAGAACACACAGAAGTGGGTGGTTACTATTTTTTTAAGAAAAAATAAATCCTATGACAAAAAAAGAAATCAAAATTCTCGACAAGCTGATTCAAGACTTAGCAGAGAATCAAGACAGAATTAAAATCACGAGACAAATCTTAGGAATCAATGCAGATTTTGATTTCCTGAGAGAAGTGCAGACAATTGAAATGCTATACGAATGCATTTTAAGCGATAGAAAAAACAAAGGCACAACTTTCTTCTCCTCTACATCTGGTTGGACTGTTCGATACACCAGAGATAAAAAGAAATATAATAAAGGGGAAAAGTTTTGGATTGGAATTCATTTTTCATTTGTAGAAGCAGACAACTACGAATGATATAATGTTCCTATGAACGAACAGATATCCCCACTGCAACTCCAATACCTCTTTGAAAACTACAAAGAGCATCAGGTATTGGATGAGCAACTCCAGTACCTTGAAAAGTACTATTCCGAACTCGTCAAAGCCATGCGTGAAATGACAGGTCACAACCCTCATTTCACGTTCGCTGATGAGGCCAGAACCATTGAATACCTTTATGCCGAACTCCTACAATACAGGAAGGAACATAAGGGCACACATATGTCAATTGGAACCTCTGGCTGGACTGTTCAATACCTCAGGAAGAACGTGAAATACAAGGATGGCGAGAAGTTCAATATCCGCATCCACTTCTCCTTTATTCAAACGGACAACTACGAATGACAACCTTAATCGCCATCGTAATATCGCTCATAGTTGACCTAATTTTAACTATAGCAATCCTTTTTATGATTATGCGGTTGAAAGCCCGATTGCGATGATACAATAGGGATACGATGAAGTTATCCCTATGTTGCATTTCAAATATCCTAGCGGAACAAGGCACAAAATTCCGCACCATGACCTACAAGTCCTATTCTTCTAAATCCAAAGAAGAATCCCAGGAAAAACTATCTGAGATTATTCAAAATAATTTCAATACCTCAAGACATATTATCTATCACTGCAAGAAATCAGGCATAGAAGGATATCGTCTCTCATCTGATTTAACCCCTGTAATAAATCACCCAGATGTAAACTTAACCCTAGAAGAACTACCTAACTTTAAATTAATTCAATACCAGATAGATGAATTAAAAAAAGCAATCAAAGAGACAGGGATTAAAGTTTCCGCCCATCCTTCAGAATATATAACATTAACATCTGAAGACCCAAAGGCAATTAAAAATTCAATCACAGACCTAGAAACTCATGCAGATATATTTAATAGATTGGATTTACCTCAATCATACGAAGCACCATTAAATATACACGTAAGGAAAGACGGCAACCCAGATGAAATTTCCAGCAGATTCTTTAATATATTCCACCAATTATCTGATGGAGTACGTAAACGACTTGTCCTTGAAAATAATGATAATGCAAATGGTACTTGGTCTATTAAAAACCTTCACCGTTACTATTTCCGTCAAGAGAACATCCCCATAACTTTTGACACATTACACCATTCAATTCTCCACGATAACCTAACAGAAGAAGAAGCATTTAACCTTGCATACGAAACATGGAACACAACACCAGTATTCCATTACTCTGAAGGCAAAAATAACACCAGAGCACACGAAGATATGGCTCAGTTTTTACCCCCAACATACAAAGACGTTTATTGGGATGTAGAACTTAAAAATAAAGATTACGCCATACTAGAGATGTTAAATAAATGTAAAACATAAGTATGCTAAAAAAATATATCAATGAAGAATGGAACTGGGCAATCCTCATTTTTATGCTATCGAAAAGTTTACTAGAAGCTGATGGATTTCTTGAAACTACCGGATATATTTTTCACGATAAAGGTACAGACATTATCACCGGCCAGAAGAGAACAATACCTATATACACTCAAATTGACGATATAGACATTAATCATCCTATGGCCTACAAATACATCCAAAGGAAATGTTTTGAGTCCTCTGCAGACGGATTTTTAATCATTGGACAAGCACTAGAATCAATAGACGATGATGACTCTGATGAAGATGATTTTGATGAAACGATCTTCTGCAGAATTGAACATAAAAATAAACATTTCATCTCATCTACAAATGTTATAAGAGAAGAAGATTATTGTACTTTTGATTTGGATAGTTTAGTTAATTTTCAAACATACAATAATCAAACACTACCAAAACAATACGCAAAGATTCTTCCCTGCAATCAAGATTAAGTGATATAATCGACATATGGCAAACACACTCTTAATAACAGACCTAGTCAAGAAGATTAAAAACCCTCTTGCAAAATTCAATGATGGTGAAAAGACAACATCCATCTACCTTAAAGACCAAGAAGATACTTACTACGTTATATGCAGTAAGGAAAACTTTAAGGAATGCACGTTCTTCGCTACAGTCAAGAATGTATCCTATAACGAAACAATAAGCAGAGAAGAGTTTTACAAGATAAAGGAATACATTAAGAAGTGACAGAGTTTACAGAAGAAGAACAGCTAGTAATCCTTGAGATGCTTTATTCTCTTAAGATGAATGATATCGCTAGAGTGCTTGTTGGAGAGCAAATGGATTTATCTGATGAAGAACTGTTTAAGGTTCTAGATAAAGCAGAAAAAATTTTAGCAGAACAAGCAAAACAAAATCCAAACTAATACCTAAAAAGTTGTAAAAAATTTTTCTGATTCCCTCACTTTCAGTAGTGGGGGAATTTTTTTAACATCTGCTATTTTCTAAAAAATCTGTACAGATTTTTTATAATTTATTTTTTGTTAAAAAATTAAATATATCTGTGGGGATTAAATTTATCTTGACTTTGTATGCCATATGCGATAAGATTGTGGAGTAAGGAGTTAGATATGAACGACAACCGTTTCGATATGTTGGAGTTTGGTGATGCACCAAAGGCAGAGCCAAACAAGGATGTTTTCAAGTCCGCAGGTGGTTTGCAGGTTAATGAAGGTGCATCTGCAAAGCAGGATGCCAATGGCAACTGGTTTAATGCCATTGGTCTTCAGTCCACAGAAACCCACCGGCACGTTGCCAAGGTATGGCAGGACAAGTGCGTTTCCCTTGAAGACTTTTACGCTACGCTTAAGAAGCAACAGGTCAACAAGATTGACGTAGTCAAGCCAGAGTCTGCTATCCGCTTGAAGGATGCAAACACCTTGCTTGATGGTACGCCATTAACCAAGTCAGGCATGAACTCTCTTCGCCTGTTCACCGACATTCCTTCATCCATGATATCGTTCATGGAAGAGCGTGGCTACGGTGATGAACTGGTACGCTTCGTTAATGACGAACTAAACCGCCGTGAATCAGAGTGGTCAAACAAGGGTAAAGACAACAGAGAATTCCGTGTTCGCACCCGTCACGATGATAATGGTAACCCTGTTGCCCGTGCCATTGTATCTGAACGATATGGTGTTATCGACAACCTTGAAGCGATGGAAATGATTATTGATGCATTACCATCCAAGGATGCTATCAAGGATGCTCTTGCATCTCACCTTCACAATGATGGTGATGATATGTTTGGCAACCTTCTCTTGCCTGACCATATCAAGTCTGAGCCAGACTCTGATTATGGCGTTGGCATTGCCTTCCGCAACAGTGAGGTACGCAACAGTACATTCAAGGTATCGCCGTTCCTGTTCAGAGCAATCTGCCTCAACGGTATGATATGGGGTCGGCAGAATTCCGATATCCGTGTTAACCAACGCCATATGGGTAACATTGATAAGCAGGAACTCCGCAATGAGGTACGCCGTGCTATCGTTGTTGCTCTTTCACAAGGCAATGACCTGTTAACATTGCTTGGTCATTCTAAGCAGGTTGAGGTCAGAAACCCAGAGCAGGTTATTGCTCAATTGGCAAGAGACAACAAGATGACCATTGCACAGGGTAAACTCTGGCACAAGGGTTACTTGGAGTCATTGGCAGAAAAGAGTGGTCACGAACATGACAAAACCGCTTTTGGCATTGTCAATGGCTTAACCCGCTCTGCACAAGAGTATACAGGTTCAATGCGTGAACAGATGGAAACGGTAGCAAGTGCTATCCTATCCCCTGCCATTGACTCTGACCTTCAGGCTATATCCAAGCGGTGGAACCTGATATCAGAAAGAGCCAAGTCTCTTGACGATGATACCGTTCACCAGTACGTCTACGTTAGGTAGGCGTACACAGGTGGGGAGTAATCCCCACCTTTTTTTTTAACATCCGCTATTTTCTAAAAAATTTCAAAGAAATTTTTTATGATTTATTTTTTGTTAAAAATTATTTGACTTTAGCTGGGCTTGCATTGTCTGGCATATGTGATATTATTATGGGTGAGGAACCTACTATGATTATTGACAAATCAGACAAAACCATCGTCGCTACGGGCATCCAGTCGGAAGCCTTCTTTTCTGTCAAGCAGGAGAACCTGTCCCACCTTTTGGGCATTCTTCGCAACCAGTTGTACTCTGATAAGATTCAAGCGGTCATTCGTGAATACTGCACCAATGCAATGGATGCAAACATCGACGCTGGCGTACCTGATTGCCCAATTCAAGTCTCCCTGCCAAATTCATTCTCTCCTGTATTCAAGGTTCGGGACTTTGGCAAGGGACTCTCTGAAGAGCAGATTTACAATGTGTACATCTCCTTCGGCGATTCATCCAAGCGAAACACAAATGACCAGACAGGTTGTCTTGGGCTTGGTTCCAAGTCTGCCTTCGCATACGTTGATAACTTTACCCTAACATCCTATCATGGCGGTCTTAAGAGTGTTTACTCTGCGTTCATCGACGAGTCTGAAATCGGTAAAATCACCCGTTTGACCTGTGAACCTTCAGATGAACCAACGGGTATTGAGGTTGCCATTGCAGTTAAGTCTGGTGATTATCGCCAGTTCTCTGACAAGTGCTATGACGTTCTCAAGTATTTCAGCCCCAAGCCTATCATCCATAATGACCACTCTTTGCAAGCAAGCATTGATGCTTTCGATGCAAGCCCCGTGCTTGCTTCAGATAACTGGACTATCTACAAGGAAAGTCGATGGGGATACAATAGGACTAACCTTCGAGTTTTGATGGGTAATGTTGCGTATCCTATCAACTTGGATGCCATTGGAGTAGGCACACAATTTGCATCCTACATCTATTCATTCAGATACATGGACATTGTCATTAAAGCCCCTATCGGAGCGGTTAAAAACAATGCTTCCCGTGAAGCATTGGACTACAACCCTAAGACACAATCTTGGCTGTTCAACGCTTTGGCAGATTTCAAGGAACAGGTTGGTGCTGAACTTTCCAAGCAGATGGAGTCGGCTCAGAATATGTGGGAAGCCTTGTTAATGTATCGCAACCTGTCCGACAAGGTTGGTTCATCTAACATCCTGTCCTACCGTGGCGTTCGGATTGACTCTTGCTTGGTCAAACTACCCAATAACGTCAAGGCACGTCAGGTTGAGAAGAACCGTAACAACAAGTTCAAATGGGAGGAGAAAATTGCCATTCTTCCGCACCCTGAAGCACGTATCTTTGTCGATAATGGCTCCGTGAAGCGACACGAACTCTTTGGTCGTATCGACTCTTTTGGTGACCTGACAGAGAATACCTATCTGCTTCAGTTTAACTCTCAAGCAGAGGTCGATGATTTCTTTGCCAAGCCATTGCTTGAAGGTTGCCCTTGGACAGACCTTAATGATGCTCCTTATGTCAAACCAACCCGTAAGAGCAACCAAGTTAAGTCTGTGTACTCTGAAGGTTACTTGTTTGAACACGCCCGTGGGTGGCGTAACGCAGACTACTGGAAGCCTTGCCAAATTGATATCGCCAACGGTGAAGGTATCTACGTGGTGATATCACATTACACTCCAGTGTCTTTAAGTATCAGTATCAATGGTATTGAGAATCTTAAGAAGCAACTTGCAAAGTGTGGCATGGATGTTCCAGTCTATGGCGTTCGTGGCAAAACCGCTCAGACTCTTGGGGCAGGTTGGAAATCTTACGAAACCTTCACCAAGGAACTGTTAGATGACCTGACCGTCAAGCACGGCATGGATAAGAATTGGGACTACTTGACTGCGTCCATTGATATCATAATCAGGGAGTTTGCAACCGACAAGTTCAGTGATTGTGAATTCTCACCCTGCATTCAGGATGTTGTTGATACAATCAAGTATGTACACAACCTCAGATGGAATGATGAAATGTACCTTGCTCAACACTTGTTCGATGCTAGAACTTTCAGTTATGATTCCAAAATCCGACCTAAAATTGACCAGATTTTTGAGACGTATCCCATGCTCCGGTTCGTAGGTCACTTGCATCGTGAACATGACGTTCAGAGGGTCAAGGACTACCTCAATTTGGTTGGGTAGGTTCCTCAGACCCCTAACCAGAATGCCTCCAGCAATGGAGGCATTTTTTTTAACATCTGCTAAATTATAAAAAATTTCTTTGAAATTTTTTAGAAAATAGCTTTTGTTAAAAATTTCCGTCAATTTAAAAAGTAATGATATTTCTGCTTGCAGTCCTATGCCATATGCGATATTATCTATCTGTTAGTGAAGGAGAAGAGTTATGGAAATAACCGCATCGTTGTTGAACCCGAACCCTGTTGATGGGTTCCTGACAGTTGTTATTGATGGTAAACAACATACCATCCTTGCAAGCAACCCTATGTTTGCATCTGCCGTGTCTGCTTACCAGAGCAAGGATTTCGATGCCTTGATGCTGGCTCTTGACCCATCCCGCAAGTTCCTCAACCTCTACGCCAAGTATGAGAAAATCGAGGTCAAGGATGGCTCGGTCTTTGTCGATGGTGATGCCATCCAGTCTGTGGTTGCAGACCGCATCATCAATTTCCTTGCAGATGGCGTGGACTGCTTGCCCATCTTCAAGTTTATCACCCGCTTGCAGTTAAATCCAAGCAAACGTGCAGTCGATGAACTCTACACGTTCCTTGAGCATAAGCACCTGCCTCTCACCGAGACTGGTACGTTCCTTGCATACAAGGCTGTTCGCAACGACTACACCGATAAGCACACAGGCAAATTCTTCAACGGCGTTGGAGAGGTGCTTGAAATGCCTCGCAACAAGGTCGATGATGATAAGAATGTCGGATGTTCCTATGGCTTCCACGCTGGCACACTCCAATATGCATCAATGTTTGCCTGTGGAAACGACAAGTTGGTTCTGGTTGAAATCGACCCTGCGGATGTTGTGAGCATCCCAACCGATTGTGAATTCCAGAAACTCCGCACCTGCCGATACAAGGTTGTTGCAGAGTATGAGCGACCTCTTGACGAACACGTATACGTGTCCCGCTTCTCTACAGACAACGATGATGACGTTGACGAAGAGTGGGATGATTCGTATCCTTCCTGCTCAGAGTGCAGTGGTGTATCCTACGACAATTGTGAGGATTGCGACTGCTGTGACGAGTGTTGCGAATGCTCTGATGATGATGAAGAATCCGAAGCCGATGATGAGCCAGAGCAGTTAACCCTGCCTCTTGACAACAAGGTCAAGGAAATCAACTGGGATGACAAACTGGTGTTGCTTGAGACGCTCATCAAGCACCTGTTCTCCTCCCGCCGACCTGCTTTGGCAATGGCGGTACGAAGAGAGTACGGCGATAGTGACCAGCACTTAATCAGACTTGGTATTCTGCTTGACTTTACAACCCAAGCAGATGCTAAGACCATCTACAATGAACTGAACCCCTAAGGGGGGTTCAGCCTCCCAAAGGAGAGGGCGAAAGCTCTCTCCTTTTTTTTAACATCCGCTAAATTCTAAAAAATTCGAATGAATTTTTTAGACAATAGTATTTGTTAAAAATTTTGCCATATTTCGAGTTTATGATATACTAATGGCATGGGTCTCAAAGTTAAATATTTTCAGTGTCAGGATTGGGAAGCGTATGAAGAAGAGTTTAAAATTCGAAAATATCACGAGTACCCAGTCAAGCGTGAAAACTATATCCACGTAGCAGATTTCGAGTTTGAGACAGCCGTTGGTGCAGAGCAATGCCTTTGGGACTTGGTCTACTTATTTGGCACTGAAGACTGGTATACAAACCCAAAGATTACAGTTCATGTTAGCACTCCGATAAGACACATCCAGAAAACCGATGTCTTTACTCTGGTAAGTTTTGGTCAGTACTCTTTTGGAATAAAGCGGAACCTTGACATTATGGGTATGGCTTTTCCTTTCGACTATTTCCAAGATTCGAGTTTTGATTAATAAGGTAAAAATCTCTGTCTTGAAGAAAATTAAAAATATTCATCCCAGGAGAATATTTTTATGGCATTTGTATATTCTAAAGCTACTTTTGCAGGCATAGTTACAAGTTTAGGTAACTGTGATGCATTTTTACAAGCAGCACAAACCGGAACAGCAACTTCAGGTCTTTCTCAACTTCAAACCGCACGAGGAGATGTAGCAGATAGTTTAGGTGATAACTCAATAACTACTGCAGATTTCGATGCAACAAATACATTAGCCGCAGCATTAAGAACTGCAGAAGGAAACGCACCAAGCACTGTATCATCTGCATATAATGGAGCTCTCACTGCTTTAGATACATATATTACATCTGTTACTGGTTCTGCAATCAAGGATTATTGGAACAGCAAAACATCCGATAGAACCATGACATTTACAGATAACTTTAGAGCATTTTATCGCAGAGTTAAAGCAGATGAGGTTATTGTTAAACTTTATTCTGTTACAATGCCTGCCGCTGGTTCTACAACCACAATTTCTTCTGTAGGATCAACAACAAATATGATTCCTGCATTATTCGAGGTAAGAACAGATACAGCGATTGGTAGTTCATTTATTTGTAATTTCAACTGTGTAAAATCAAATGGTGGAACAGATTTAGTATCTTTAACTATTGACGCAGGCACAGGAATTTCAAACTATTATTCTATTGGATCTACACAAAAATATCTTTATGTTTCATCCTTCTCTGGAACCGGTACATCAGGAAACGAAATATCACTTTGGACTAGATAGATTAAAAATTTTTAACATCTTTTAAATCCTAAAAAATTCAAATGAATTTTTTAGGATTTATTTTTTGTTAAAATAAAAATAGTTTTTAATATCCTTGCACTGTCTGACACATATGATATTATATTAGCACATCGGAATCATCTGGTGAACATTTGGAGAATGTTATGAGATACGAATACTACCCAGTCATTGACGTGCTGAGAACAAATATCAGTGTTACTTTGGGAGAATTTATCAAAGCACACCTTGAGCAGAGCGACTATGAAGCAATCGCTGATATTGCTAAGATTGGCAGTGAAGCAGAGTCATTCCTCGATTCATTATACGAGCGAATTACCGCTGAGACACATGGCATCGAAATCGTAGACGCTGTTACTATTGAGCCTGTTGTTAAACAAGTCAATACCCAAAGAGTGCCTGAATCTAAAGACGTTTACGATTTTATGAAGGTTTTCATCTTCAACTACATTGGTGGTCGTGGGGGTAAGACACTTATCTCTGATTTGGCAAATGCATTCCATAATGAGTTCAAACACTTATTCACTGATACTGATTACGACATTGTGTCTGGTAATACAGCAAAATGGCAACATCGTATGTATGACCAAGTCAAGACCATGCGAAGTCAAGGATTGCTCAATCCCAAGGGTAAAGGCTCAGATTACCGAAGTTATTCTCTTACAGTTGCTGGCATGAGGCATTACAAGAAATATGCTTCCAGACCTGAAAAGCAACTTGAACTCCCAGATATGTTTGAAGAGGGATAATTGTTAAGGGGAGGGTTGCAAAGCCCTCCCATCTCTGGTAATATACATATGTAAGCCCCGGTGGTGGAACGGTAGACACGAAGGACTTAAAATCCTTTATCGCAAGATGTACGAGTTCGAATCTCGTCTGGGGCATAGAGAGAGGTTTCGGTTAGGGTAAACCTGACACGGTCGTACAAGAAATGCTTAAGTAGGTGGGAAATTTGGCTCTGGCTTACTAGTCGCCATCCTAGACTCCACACAGACCTCTCTCTTTAAATTTTGGTTCCATAGCTTAACGGTAAAGCAGTATCCTTTTAAGATATTGAGTATGAGTTCGAATCTCATTGGAGCCATTTCACTTGGTTTTTTACGATTTTCCCCAAGTGAAACAATCCCCCACATTTCAGGTCATGTGGGGGATTTCTTTTAACAAATAATAGATCATAAAAAATCTATAGATTTTTTAAATAGTAGTTTTTGTTAAAAATTATTGATATATTGCATTCTTCTAAACATATGTGATATTATTTAACTGAAAGGGCAGAATAAATGCTTACATCTGATTTAATTCAAATGCTTCTTGATGCACAAAAACAAGCAGAAGAAGAAGTTGAAATTCGTGGTGCTTTAATAAATGACGAAGATGGATTGAAAAGATTCCACCAGGTAACAATTGTGGGAGTTCAATTATTCCATGTTCCTGATACTGATGAGCAACACGTTAAATTAATTTTCCACGAGCAACCCAATTTAAACGGTGATAAGATACTAGCAGAAATCAAAGATATGGTTTCTTCTGGTCATCAATGGAAAGATAAGCGATATTTCTCTGCGGAAGGTTAAAAAATGTCCAAGTCATTTGATGTTGTTTATATCAGCACTCCTCGTCATGGCTATTTCAAAGTTAATGGCGATGATTTAAGAGAAATAAAAATCTCTCAATCATTTTCTGAGTATTCTTTTTTTGATGAAGATAATGATGTCTTTTATTTGGAAGAAGATTGTGATGCTCGTCTGTTCGCTAAAAGATGTGAACTTGATGGCGTAGAGCTTAACATCACAGAAGAAGATTATGATTCAGAACAAGAACAAGATGTAATCCGTTGCCATAATGATGCTCTTGGGGGTGATTATGGTTACTACGGTGAATTGGAACAAAATCATACAGGTTTGGAGTCATATTTTGAAGATGACTCCGACGAAGAAGATGAAGAAGAAATAGAAGAATAATTAAAATCCCTCTCTTTTGTAGAGGGATTTTTCTTGACATATGGCTTAAACTATTATATACTTTTAAATAAGAGAAGGGACAATGAAGACTCTAATGAAAACGCTTGAAATGGTTTATGTTACTATGTATTTTTTCGTTGCTATACTTGCCGGTATTATTCTGTATCCATTTTCTTTTTTGATAGGTACAGACCATTACGAAGAAAGTGGCTATGACCTATGAAATATATCCTTTACCAAGTAGATGATGATTTTAATGTAATCAATAAGTTTACATTTAAAGAAGCATCCATGACTTACGGTTATATTAATAAACATATTGCAGAAGAACCAAAAGTAAATTTCCTTCTTCTTAAAATGGATGATAAGAACGATATTGAATCTGTCTCAACATACAGACCAGGTAAAGGCGAAAAAGTTTTATATTAGAGTTTGCATATATCAAAACTAATGATATACTTATTTTGTTCAAGACGACTTCAGCGTTGAGAACAAAACCCAGAATGTGGTGATTCTGGAAAATGTGAGAAGAGTGGTATTAACATGGTTCGTATGCCCGTTACACTCTTCTCACCACCCAAAGAAATTATGAACGACATTTTAACCAAAGTTGATTTTCCTACAAAACCTAGTACATTGTATCTTTACAAAGGTAAATACAAAGTTATTGGTGATGAGATTCATGATGGTATAACTGTAATTCGTACATCTAAATGTTCAGAAGGATATTTCAGTTACACATCCATCAGATTCGGTGGATTTGAATATCACTC
>JACCED011642176.1_pt1 | contig 13402 bp, 13 predicted proteins | sample 7455021 | NCBI WGS metagenome assembly JACCED01 (sample SAMN15323456, study PRJNA562643) | freshwater metagenome | isolation source: river surface water | place: USA:Blue River Watershed | collected 2017-08-19 | reverse complement strand
GACTTGTCCACATACTCGGCGCCAACAACGGCCCTGCGGATTTCCATCCCTTTTTTGAACAGTTCACTGTTGCTCATGTTGCATCCTTTATGTTGCAGTTGAAAAAAATCGGCGAAGGCCTCAACCTCGCACCTCGACCCCGGCCCAAGATTCGATCACTTTGACGACATCGCAGAAGTCGGCATCCGGACCACAGGCCGCCAGGGTAATGGTCAGCATCTCACGCACCGCAGATCCCACCACCATGGGCACGCCAATGTGCTCGGCCTCTTCGACGCACAAACGCACATCCTTGTAGGCCAGCGCGGCGGCAAAGCCCACATCGAAGGTACGCGGCAGCACACAGCGGGGGAACTTGTCCATGGAGGCGGTGTTGCGACCAGAACTGACGTTGATCACATCGAGCATCACTTTCGGATCGATGCCAGCCTTGACCCCCATCACGACCGCTTCGGAGGTGATGGCCACAGCCGTGGCCGACATGATGTTGTTGGCAATCTTGACTGTTTGTCCCTGCCCAGCCTTTTCGCCCAAAAAGAACACAGGGCCAAAGTTGGCCAGCGTGGACTCAAGCGCCTCAAAGTGCGCCCGGGGACAGGCCACCATCACAGCCAAGGTGCCCTTGATAGCCCCCTGTACGCCACCACTCACCGGCGAATCGATGTAAACCTTGCCATGCGCTGCCAGACCCTCGGAGATTTCAGCAGCCGCGCGAGGGCCAATGGTGGACAGATCCACCACCTGCGTGGCTTTGATACCGTCTTTCAGGCCTCCGTCTTGCAAGGAAACCGCCTTAACAATATCGGGGGTGGGCAAACTGAGAATGACCGTGTCGACCTGATCGGCGACAGCCTTGATTGAATTGAGACGCTTACACCCAGCAGCCACAGCTCGGGTCAAGGCTGCCTCATCACGATCATAGACAAACACCTCGTGACCGGCTTTCACCAGCCGGGCGCTCATCGGTCCGCCCATATTGCCCAATCCAATAAAACCCAATGCTGGTTTACTCATGTTGATCGACTCCGGTCTGCAGTTGTAAGGGGAAGTTAAAAAATCAGGTGGGTTTCAGTTGGCAGGTTTCATCCCAATAGCCTTGACGAGGCTGGAGACCCGTTCGTGGTCAGCTTCGATCACTTTACGAAAAGCGTCTGGGCCGCGATCGTTGAGTGAGGGGATCTGTGAAGCGAGTTGCTTCTCGACCCGTTCTTTGAATTCGGGGCTGTCGATCACTTGCGACAAGGCACTGGCCAACTTGTCCAGCGTCGCACGCGGCGTCCCCTTGGGAGCCACCAAGCCATTCCAGATGCGTAAATCGAATTGCGGCATCCCGCCTTCGGCAAAAGTGGGCACATCCGCCATTTGCGGCAGCCGCTGCCCCGAAGACACGGCGATGGCGCGAACCCGCTTGTCGGCGTGCAGTGGCATGAGTGTCACTGTCTGATCAATGATGCCATCTAGCACACCAGACATCAGATCAACCAGCGCGGGCCCAGTTCCTCGGTATTGCACCAGTGTGCCTTCCACCTTGTTCATGTTGAGGAACATGGCCTCAGCCAAGTGGGCTGTCGTACCCGGACCGCCAGAGCCAAGGTTGACCTTGCCAGGGTTGCGACGCATGTGCTCCATCAGCGAGGGTAAATCCTTGATGCCGCTGGCATTACTGACGGCCATGACCATGGGCACGGTGGCCACGCTACCGACGGGCACCAGATCGACCAGAGGATCAAAACCACCCTTGGTGTGCAGATGCGGAATGATCAACATTGACATGTTGGTGAAGTTGAGGGTGTGCCCGTCTGGTTCGGACTTGAGTAGTCGCTGAAAGCCCACCAGCCCTCCCGCTCCAGTGGTGTTCTCTACGACCACAGATTGTTTGAGAACCGGAGCCAGTCCCTGGGCTACTTGGCGTGCCAGTGCATCCAGCGTACCGCCTGGCGCTACACCCACAATGATCGTGATGGGCTTGGTGGGAAAACTTTGTGCCCATCCCCATCCGCAGATGAGGGTCAAACTGCAAGCCAGCATGAATGTTCGCACCATATTCGTCTCCTGTGGTTACCGTGTATAGCAAGCCATATTAATCCGTCGAATTGACTGGTGAGTGACCATTTTGCGCATACCAGAACGTTGATTCACGCATAATGACTGTCTGATTCAAAGGTACTTGACACGAACCATTCAACATGGAACTCGACCAACTCAAGACATTTCTCGTGGTTGCAGAGTCGGGCACTTTTTCCCGTGCCGCCATACGCCTGTCCAGTACCCAGCCCATGCTCAGCCGCAAGATCAAGCTGTTGGAGGAGGAAATGGGCACAGAATTGTTTCACCGTACCGGCCGGGGCGTGGTACTGAGCGAAGGCGGCAAGCTGCTGGAGCAATACGCGCGCGGGCTCCTGGATACCGCCGCCAGCGCCAAAGCAGCAGTGCAGGCCCTGGGAAACTCGCCCGTTGGACAAGTCACCATCGGCATGCCCTCCTCCATCGCCACTGTGCTGGCCATTGAGCTGGTGCAGGAGTTTCGCCGCGCGTTTCCGCAGGTCTCTCTCAAGGTCATGGAAGGTTACAGCGGACATGTGCTGGAATGGCTGACAGCGGCGCGGCTGGATGTGGCGGTGCTGTACGACACCCCTAACCTGAAAGGCAACACGCTGCGCACCGATCCGATTCTGAGTGACGAGTTGTTTTTGATAGGTTCTGCCAAAGATCCCGCACGCGTGGGCAACGGTCCCGTGCGGGCTCACCGCCTGGCGGACATACCGTTGGTGTTGCCCAGCCGGCCTCACGGGATTCGCATTTTGGTTGATGAGGCCATGACACACACCGGTCGTCAACCTAACGTGCAACTTGAGATCGATGCCATGCACTCCATGCTGGCGTTGGCCGAGGGTGGTTTGGGCTACACCATCTTGTCTTACTCGAGCGTAAGAGAGTTGGTTACGGCCAAGCGTTTGAGAATCTGGCGCATCGTGGATCCGACCATTACGCGCACGCTGGTGATCACCACCACCAGCCAACGCCCCACCACCAAGCCAGTGCGCGACCTCACCCGAATTTTTCAGGAACTGATAGCCTCTCATGTGCGTGATGGGCGATGGTCACCCCCTGTCGAGCCAGGCCAGACGGGACTTCCAACGCCAGCTTGACGCATATCGGGGTGAACCCGCGCAACACGCAAGCACAGGGCAGACGTCAGCCACGAGCTCATCACTGCTTGGGGTAGTCCGGGTCCGCGACGGGTTCAGCCCAGAGGGTCTTGCCGATCGATGTGGCCATGTGAATCATGTAGCTGCCCTGGGCAGCACCGTGCCAATGCCGCTCGTGTGGGCCAATCCAGACGACATCGCCTGATCGAATAGCCTGAGGTGCTTGACCCTCCTGGCAGATCCAACCCTTGCCGGCCAGCACATGCAGCATCTGCCCCTGCTCGTGGGTATGCCAGTGGGTACGCGCGCCGGGAGAGAAAAACACATTATTGAGCGTCACGTTGTCGGTGGTGGGCATGATGGGGTCTGCCCACACTGCCCCCGTGAAAGTGGCATCACGTTGCTCGGAGAGCACATCTTCACTGCGTCCATGAAAAACTTTCATCTTGTTTCCTTTCTATTCAAGATTTCAAACGTACACCGCCGGAGACGTCACCAATGGCGTCCACCACGCGGTTGCTGATCTGGTCACCGTAACCCAGCGCCGTACCCAAACCAAAGCAGGCCATCGGACCAGCGGCATTGAGCGAGGTGATGCCCAGGGCATGAGCCAGGTCCACATACAACACCACATCCTTGGTCATGAGTTTGCCGGTCAGGCCGCCTTCCAGGTAGTCGCCATCCACGATACGTGGAAAGCGGTTGAGGGTCGCAAAGTTGACCCCGCTGCTGCTGTTGAGAACATCGAGCAGTCGATGCAGATCCAGTCCCGCTTTCTTACCGGCCACCATGACCTCGGCGGTTGCAGCCAGACTCACAGCGTTCAGGAAGTTGTTGAGCAACTTGGTGGTGTGCCCGGCACCGCTCTCACCCATAAACACCACCTTGGTAGAAAAGGGAGCCAGCAAAGGTTGCAGTTGGTCCACCGTGGCCTTGTTGCCCCCCACCATCAGGGTGAGCGTGCCTTTTTCAGCAGCAGCAGCCCCCCCGGAAATGCCGGCATCGATGAACTGGGCTCCCAGATCAGAAAATTTCCGAGCAAGGCGCTGGGTCGATTGCACCGCCGCTGTGCTGAGATCCACCACGACTTGTCCCGCTCGGGCGTGCGCCAACAATCCATCCCGGCCCTCGACCACAGCTTCCACCACATGGCTATCAGGTAAGGACAGGAAAATGACATCACATGCCGCCGCTACTTGAGCGTGAGAACGAGCAGGCTTTGCACCACAGGCCTCGGCACGTCCTGGCGCACTGTCCATGCCCAGTACAGCTTGGCCGGCATCCACCAGACGTCGCGCAATGCGCCCGCCCATATTGCCCAGTCCGACAAATCCAATCGGCTTGCCACTCATAGCCTCACCCTTTCAATCCAGCGGAAAAAAAGGCAGCGGGCGCCAATAACTGGTTTTCAACACGGGTCACAATGGGTTTCTCGGCCTCGCTCTCGTTACGCCGAGCAATCCAGTCTGGATCGGCTTGGAAGGCATTCCACTTGGCTTCACGCTCGGCCATGTCCTTCCATTTGAGCAAGTAGGTGAGCTCGTGGTTGTTGCGTCCTACCAAGGTTGTCCAAAAGCCGATGGGCTCGATGCCGTGTTTCTGGAAAAAACCTAACGTATGCTTGGCAAAACGCTCTTGCAGCGCAGCCAAGCGACCCGGGGCACATTCGTAAACTCGCATTTCGATGATCATTTGTTTTCCTCGTGAAAATGGGGCAGCTAGGTGGGAATATCAGGCCTGAGACGGATTGGCGGTCTGCTCCCAAGGCACGCCACCTGCATAAGTCATGTAGGTCGCGCTGGCGGTCCAACCCGAATCGACGGGCAGCAGAATGCCGGTGATGGCACGCGCTGCGGGAGAGCACAAAAAGGCTATCGACTCGGCAATGTCGGCGGGGGTTGGCAAGAAATCCAGCGCGTGAACGTGCATCATCTTGCCGAGATCCCTGACGCCTGAATCCAGCCTGGCCTGCAACTCGGGCGTCATCACATACGTAGGCCCCACACTGTTGACGCGGATGCGATGTCGTCCCAGTTCGGAAGCCAGCAGTTGCGTCAGACGTGCAATGGCCGCCTTGCCAGGGTTGTAGGCCGGCAAGGGCATGGGCAACACGCTGTTGATCGACCCCAAGGTCACAATGGAGCCTCCCTGACCTGCCGCCACCATCTGCCGGCCAAAGCTGCGACAGGCATGAACGGTACCGTGGTAGTTCACACGCCACATTCGGTCATGTGCCTGCAAGTCCATGTCCATGATGGACTCGGTGTTGGGAATGAGAGCCGCTGACGTGACCAACACGCGAGCAGGACCCAGGCTTTGTTCTAGAGAGGCCGCTAGCGTGTCGACCGCTTGCGCATCGGCCACGTCGCACACATGAAACTGTACCTGTCGGCCATCAGCATTCAGTTGCTGCGCCAGCGCTTGACCGCGCTCGCGGTTGATATCCAGGGCCACCACAGCATAGCCACTGGCAGCAAACTTGCGAACCACAGCTTCACCGATGCCGCGTGCAGCGCCAGTGACCACCGCCAAAGGCAATTGACTCATGAAAGCACTCCTGTTATTCAACTACCATCAAGCGGCCAGTTTCAGCAAACTGGCATAAATCGTCTCGGGCACGTCCACCACCCCCTCTTGTAGCCGGCGAGCCCGGTCCCGAGCCGAGCGCTCGAAGGGCACACGCACCGGTTGTTGTGGATCGATCGGATGGGCCGATTGAACCCACTTCACATACTCGGACACCTGGGCCTGGAAATCCACCCCAGGGGACAGCAGACCTGGATCCACCATCACGATCAGAAATCCGAAACGCGACAAATCCTGAGGAATCACGGTCGATCCTGCCATGATGCCGAGCAACTGCACCACCAGACCCAAGCCCGCACCCTTGGCGCCGCCCCAGGGCATGAGCGCTCCACTCAGGGCTTCATTCGGATCGGTGGTGGGATTGCCCTGCGCGTTGAACGCCACACCGGGAGCCAGCGACTGGCCAAGCCGACGCGCCAGCATGGCGTCGGCATGAATGATGATGGAGGTACCGATGTCCCAAATCACCGGTGTGCCTTCACTGGGAAAAGCGAAACACATCGGGTTGGTTCCAAATCGACCCTCGGTGGCTCCATGAGGTGCCACCCAGGCCGTCGCGTTGGACGCAATCATGCACACCATGCCAGCGGCCACGGCCATTTCGGCGTAGTACGACAGCATGCCGGTGTACCAGGTGTTGTGCGCCGCCACGATTGAGATGCCATGGGCCTTGACCTTGTCCAAGGCTATTTCGGTGGCACGACGTCCCACCAGATAGCCCACCTGGTCAGCTCCATCAAGACGAGCGGACAGACTGGTCTCATGCTCGATGCGCATAGTACTGCGGGTTAAACCCGTGCGAGCAAGCCGCTCGCTGATGCTGATAGCACGCGCCAGACCACCCTGGCGCAACCCACGCAGCTCGGCGTCCATCAGATGGTCGACAATGTTCACGGCCTCATCGGCCGTGTAACCCTGGCGCAGCATGACCCGCTCCAACAAGGAGCGGGCTTCCTCAATGGAAATTTGCATGAACAGGGTTACTTTTTTGTCCAGACCGGTTGTGCCATCGCCAGCTCAGGCGGATATACCGTGATCGGCGTACCCTTTTGCCATTGGATGATGGTCAGACCGGCATCCACACGACGACCTGCATCGTCGAACTTGATACGACCACCCGGGTAGAACTTGGACGGGCCGCTGTCGATCTTGCGCAAGGCGCTGGCCACTGCTTCCCGGTCGGCCTTGCCAGCGCTTTCCAGGGCGTCTTTGATCACCCACATGTCGGCATAGGTGGAGATGGCGTTTTGCGTCATCCAGGGTTCGTTGTAACGTGTTTTGAGCTCGGCGATCAGCTTTTCGTGGCCTTTGGAACCCCAGCTGCCCACGGCCAACATCAAGCCGTCCAACTGGCTGGCGTCCATAGTCTTGAGCATGTCAGGTTCGGCCATCACGATACCAAAGCCCACAGTTGGCAGCTTGCCCTGGCCCAGACCAAATTCGTTGAGTTTTTCTAGCAGCAACTTGGCGTCGGACACGGCCGTGGGTAGAGCGAACAAAATGTCAGGGCGCGCCGTGCGCACCTTCTGAATCAGCGGTGTGGCATCGGCAAGAGGCGGCGTGAAGGTTTCATCAACCACCAGTTGCAAGCCCAACTCCTTGAGCAGACGTTCACGCATCGGTTTGACAGAAGCCACCGAGGCGCCAGTGTTGTCAGTCACGATGGCCACCGTCTTGGGACGCGCGCCAGCTGACTCAGCAAGCTTGAGCATCACAGGCAAGGCCATCTCAGCCTGCGCAGCGGCAGTGGCCGAAGTTTGGAAGACGTACTTGAAGCCCCGTGATGTGATCAGGTCCGAGTAAGACAGTGTCAACATCGGCAACTTGGCACGTTCAGTCACTTCGGTGGCGGCCAGGGTGAAGGAACTCAGGTAGGACCCTGAGGCAGCCACCATATCGGTCTCCTGCGACACCATTCGCTGTGCAGCGTTTTTCGCCTTCTCGGTCGTGTCACCAGAGTCGAGCACGACCAACTTGAGCTTGGCACCGCCCAGGGCCTTGACGCCACCTGCCGCATTGATATGGTCGATCGCCATTTCGGCGCCCATGCGCATCACTGCACCAGGGCGGGCATAGAGCCCAGACAGCGGCACCAGCAGCCCAACCTTGACCTCTTTAGGACTTTGGGCCTGGACAGGTGTCACGACGGTGGCCACGGCCAGGGCTATGGGCAGCACCAGGTGTTTGATCACAGCACGGCGATCTGATTTGCTTTTCATCTCTCGTCTCCTTGAAGTTAACCGCAACAGCGGCAATACAGTGTCCGATCCTCACATCCCGAGATAGGCCTGACGAACCCGATCGTTCGAACTCAGCACCTCGTGGGATCCCTCCAGCACAACCCGGCCTGCCTCGAGGACATAGCCGTAGTCAGCTGACTCCAGCGCCTCAGCCACTCGCTGCTCAACCAACAGCACCGTCAGCTGGGTCTGGCGACGAATTTCAATCAAGCGCTCAAAAATAAAATCAGCCATCACAGGCGAGAGGCCCATGGACGGCTCGTCCAGCATGAGCAGCTTGGGCGACGAGGCCAGACCGCGACCAATCGCCAGCATCTGCTGCTCACCCCCCGACAACGTACCAGCCATCTGGTCACGGCGCTCACCCAGGCGGGGCAGCCAATTCAGGATCTTCTCTAAGTTGACTGTCCAGTCTCGACGACCAGCCTCGGTGGTTGCACCCAGCTCGAGGTTTTCAAGCACAGTGAGTGACGGAAACACCTGACGTCCCTCGGGCACATGGGCGATGCCCAGGTGCGGTCGTTGCGATGCGGGAATATCTCGGATGTCCACGCCCTCAAAGCGCAGACTGCCTGATCGGGGGGTTAACACCCCTGAAATAGTCTTGAACAGCGTGGATTTACCGGCACCATTGGGACCCACAACGGCCACCAACTGGCCCGGCTCAACCTGGATGGTCACATCGCGAAGCACGGGTGTGGCGTTGTAGCCCACGGTGATCGCATCGATCTCTAGCATCATGCGGCACTCCATTTCTTGCCCAGATAGGCTTCGATCACTTTGGGGTCCCGAATAATGTCTTCCGGGGAGCCTTCGGTCAGCACCTGTCCATGATCCAGCACCACAAATCGGTCAACCAACCGAACCATCAAGTGCATGGTGTGCTCAATGATGACGATGGTGATGTCCTCTGCTGCCAAGCGGCGCAACACCTCGATCAGTTCTTCCGCTTCTGTCTGGCCCAGGCCCGCCAGGGTTTCGTCCAGCAAGAGCAAACGGGGCTGCCCCGCCAGTGCTCGAGCCAACTCCATCAATCGCAGTTCCTTGTTGGTGAGCTGAGCTGCCATGCGATCGGCGAGCGCAGACAATCCCACTTTGGCAATCGCCTCATTAGCCAGGCGACGTGCTTCGTCGTCAGTAGCGGCGCGAACATAAGCTCCCACCACCACATTGTCAGCCACCGACATGCGCATGAAGGGCCGCATGATTTGGAAGGTGCGTCCCACCCCGATGGCGCAAACTTCATGCGGCTTCATGCCCACCACGTTACGACCGTCAATCAGTACCTCTCCCGAACTGGGGGGCAAGAATCCATTGAGCAAATTGAACGCTGTCGTTTTCCCCGCGCCATTAGGCCCGATGATCCCTAGGATCATGCCTTTGCGAACCTGAAAGCTCACGTCATCGACTGCCTTGAGTCCCCCAAACTGCTTGGACAAGCCGCGCGCCTGCAAAATGACGTCACCCTCCATCGCTGCATCGCGTTGCTGTTGCGTGCGTGCGTATGCACTGTTGACCTCGGGCACAACCATCGGTACACGAGAATCCTCCTGAACAGAAGATGGCGAGTTGGATTGGCGACGCATCTTGTCGCGCAGTTTCCAGTACAAACCTTCGGGGGCTGCCAGTATCACCGCCGTCACAGCTGCCCCGTAAATCACGCCCTGGATACCTGGGAGTTGCGCGCCCAGTTCGGAGTGCAAAATTTCCGCGATGGGGATGAGAATGGCTGAGCCGATGACCGGCCCCCACATCGTGCCCACGCCTCCAAACATGGTGACCACCAGCGCTTGCGACGACACCAGCATGCCAAACACGGACACAGGCGTCACCACCAGCAATACCACGGCATAGAAAGCCCCCACCACCCCGGCCAGTGCGGCGCTGAGGGTGATCGCTCGAAGCTTCCAAGCGTAGGTGTTGATGCCGGCGGCTTCGGCAGCGGCCTCATTTTGTTTGATGGATAACAAGGCCATACCAAAACGAGTGCCTTCGATCCATCGGGTTAGCAACAATGACAGCATCAGCAAGCCTAGGGCTAAAAACGTGTAGATCCTGGCATCTTCGAACTGCATGTAGGCTGCCGGTGCCTCGCGCATCATCGGCAACGTCACCTCCTGGTAGCCCAGCCATTCGAACACGTACAGCAATGCGAGCGGATATGCCAGCATGGCCAGCGCAAAATAATGTCCGCGCAGACGGAAGGTGGGAAAACCCACTGCCAGCCCAGACACGGCACCCAACACACCTGCCACCGGTATTAGCAGATAAGGCGAGAGGCCAAAATGCAACTGACCCAGGGCAGTGGTGTAAGCACCCAGGCCAAAAAATGCTGCGTGACCAAACGACACCAGGCCGGTGTAGCCGCTGAGCAAATTCCAGGACAGACCAAAGCACGCCCACACCAGCACCAGGGTGAGCATGAGCTGGTAGTAAGAGTCTGTGACCAACCCCGCGAGCAGGGCATAGACCAGGCCAAATCCGGCCATGACCTTCAAGGAACGATCGTTATGCATGGTCAAGTCCGCTCCGCGCTACGACCGAAGAATCCCTGCGGCCTGAAAAAAATGATGAGCAGAAACACCACGAAGATGGCGGTGTTTTGAAGTTGCGTGGGCAGAACCAGTGTGGACAGTTGTTGCACAAGTCCGATCGTGAGGCCGCCCCAGAAAGCACCGATGATGCTGCCCATTCCACCCAGCACCACGCCGGCGTACATGACAATCACATACTCCAGCCCGACGAAGGGATGGAATGGATAGTTGGTGGCTAGCAAGCCACCCGCCACAGCGGTGATAGCGACACCCAACGCAAAGGCAATGCGATGCGCGTGATTGACATCAATGCCCATGTAGGTAGCCGCCACAGGGTTATCCGCTGACGCACGTAGCTGGCGACCCAGACGCGAGCGGTTGATCAACAGACTGATCAACACGATACACACCACCGAGGCCACGGAGGCAATGCCGCGCGACTTGTTGATGAAGACACTGATCTGGCTGCCCAACGGCATCTCCCAGGCTGCGGTGGTGAGCGGTGTGCGCAATGCTGCCATCACCGAACCGAACACCATTTGAGCCGCATTGGTCAGGATGAGCGCGATGCCCAGCGTCAGAATCAATTGAGCATAGTGCCCCTCACCATCGAGCTGTGTGGTTCGAGTGCCTGAGACCCGAGAAATCAAGGTGCCATGCACCACATAGCCGAACAGAAACAACACCGGGGCTGCGAGCAAAATCGCGACATACGGGCCCAGGTAGTTGCCAAAGAAGGTCTGGATACCCAGCAAACCAAATAAATAGTAGGCCGCGTACATGCCCAGCATCATGAAATCGCCTTGGGCAAAATTGATCACGCGCATGACCCCGAAAATCAGTGCTAACCCTACGCACATCAGCCCGTAAATAGAACCTGTGAGCAAGCCCGCGACGGCTGCCTGCATCACATTTTCCAGTGTTTGCAGCAGGTTCATGATCGATTCTCCCCCGCGGCACTGTGTTCATTGCGTCTGATCATCGTATGTCCTCTGGTTGATTTCGCTGGATAGCCCTCAGCCGCCAATGCCGCGGCCAGTTGACCAGCATCGTCCAAGTGCTCTAGATCGGCTAACAAAGTACTAACGCGCTCTGCACGCGAGCGACCTATGACCGCTTCAACAGCCGACCTGAAACGCTCATCGACCTCTTGGGACGTGGCATTCACGACATCCACCAGCCGTTCATGCAGCTGGCTGCCATCCTGGAGCGTCACCAGGACACCTCCGCCTTGGTGTTCTGGGTAGGCCCGGGTCATAGCTTCGTCAGTCACCAGACGGGTATTGGCGAGCAGGGCGTGCAGCGTTGCATCCTGGAGCAGATCGAAATTGGCCTCGGTCACACCGGCGCACATCAGCGCCGCCACCACGTTGTACTGAATGCTCATCTTGGCTTGAAGCACATGGTCAAAGGGGCCTAGGAAGTCACACCCTGGATATTGGGCGCCGGCGCTGGGGACCTGGATGGTGATCGAACTGATCTGGTCTACCCGACACTGCCCCCTCTGGGCCAGCGCCAGCGCAGCCTGGGTAGCGGTCTGGGCAAAATTGCAGGCAGGCACTGGCTTGTGATAGACCGAGAGAATCTCGGCACCACCCTCGAACATGTTCACCCTCAGCGCCTGCTCCCGCTTGCCGTGCGAGGCAAATAAACCCGCCTGCCCATCCAAAGCCGATGGAGAGCCAAAGGCGCCAGCACGGGCCAGCAAAGCCGAGTTCACTCCACTGCGGGCAGCATAGCCCACGTGAAAATACATTTCGCTGCCGCCGGTATGACCCCATTCATTGAAGCCCCCCACTGTGTTAGCCGCCAATGCAATTGCATGAGTGGTCTGCTCAACGTTCAAACCTAGGATTCGTGCCCCAGCCGCGGCTGCAGCCAGTGGCCCCGTGATACCGGTAGGACGAAACACGCGTGCCAGGCGGGCATCCATCAGGGCACGCCCCACGCGTGCGCCCACCTCGTAGCCAACGATGACAGCGGAAATCAAGTCACGGCCACTGACCCGTACCTGTTGCGATAAAGCCAGCACAGCGGGCAACACCGCCACGCCAAGATGGCTGATGCTGGCAGAGTGCATGTCCTCGCGCACCAGGCCATGTCCCATGACCGCATTCACGAAGGCGGCATCCAGCGGTGACACGGCCTGTGCCTGACCGATCACCGTCGCTCCGCGCAGTCCGCCTTGGGCTCCGGCTGCCACGGGTGACGCCAAGGCCTGTGCCTGCCGACTCCAGGGTTTACCCAGGGATTCAAAAGCGCAACCCATCAAATCCTTCAGGCAGGTGCGTACCTTGTCGGCAAGCTTAGGATTCCACTCGATCGCAGGGTCTATGCACGACTGCGCCAACCGATGTGCCAACGGCGGGATGATCGAGTCGGTGCCGTGCCCTCTGGCAAGGGCGGATTGCAAAGCCACTGAGGAGTCTCCTGGTGAATGCGACCGGATAATCCCCATGGGACTTCCAGTTCTGTCGTGGGCAGATACTAATCCCCGCCTTTGCAACGCACATCATGGTTTTCCGCATACCAGACTGCTGGACATTTGCATAGCTCTTGGCGATCAGGCGCTGCTTGTAGATACTCCGCTCAGACCATAAGATGCACCAAGGAGTAGAACCATGACCCATCCCGAGACCTACGAAGTATTTGCCATCCGCTATGCGACTCGCCAGGGGCAACGCCGCGACCATTTTGTGGGTGGTGACCCGCACGACGCCGTCATGCCCATGGATTACTTTGTCTGGCTGATCCGCAATAAGAACCGCACCATCGTGGTCGACACCGGGTTTCATGCCAGCATGGCCACCCAGCGCAAGCGCGAATACCTGCGTAGCCCCAAAGAGGGGCTGGCATTGATGGGCGTGAATGCCGACACCGTCAAGGACGTCGT
>JACCED010974888.1_pt1 | contig 13404 bp, 10 predicted proteins | sample 7455021 | NCBI WGS metagenome assembly JACCED01 (sample SAMN15323456, study PRJNA562643) | freshwater metagenome | isolation source: river surface water | place: USA:Blue River Watershed | collected 2017-08-19 | reverse complement strand
GCACCTTTAAGGCGCGTAGAGGCTTCTTTGATCTTTCCGTTCAGAAGCTCATCAACTGCCAACGACTTTGCAGTTTGAGCTTCCAAGATCAACCGTTCGGCACGAACGATTGGATCGGCGATGCGACCAGCGGCTACGTCACCAGGGACGACATTGACGTTAACGGGCATAGTCACAGAGATTTCTTGGCGTTGCGCCAAATCTAGATATTCGATTGTGATGTCAGCGATCTTGCACAGACCTAAAGCTGCAATACCTGGAACATCAAGATCGATCATGAAGCGACGGTTTTCACCGCTGTAGAGATCTCCAAGTTGAACAACGAAAGTCTCGCCATCTTTCCAATAAGGAAGTCGTTGCACAATTTCAATTGCTGGAGCACCTGACATAGCATCCGTTGGAGTAACGCGCAGAACCGCGTTTACAATTGTCTTATCTAGTAAGTCATCAACTTCGGCTGCGATTGCACCGACCGCTTCATCGATGGAACCGGCAAACCGATGTGCTCCCCCGCCACCTTGTGCGAGCGCTTCAAGAATCGTTTCGTCGTAGCCATTACCTAAACCGATTGTCGAGGTAGTGACTTTTTCTGTTGCAGATTTAGTGGAAACTTCCTGGAAGAACTTTGGATCCTGCTCGCCAGCATTTGCATGGCCATCAGAGATAAGAAGAAGTGTTGAGCCACCAGTTGCTTGAACACGAGTCAGTTCACGAAGACCCATCAGGTACCCAGCTGAGATATCAGTTGAACCACCTGTCTGAAGATCACGAATCGCTTTGCGAAGAGATGGCATGTGGTGATCGGCCATGGTGCGAGTTGGAACAATTACGAGAGCTGAGTCGTCAAATGCCACCAAGCCAAATGCATCTTGAGGTGCCAGACGGCTAACTAACTTCAAGAGCGAACCTTTAGCGGCATCTAACGGCTGTCCCTCCATGGATCCTGAGCGATCTAAAACGACCTGAATCGCCTGGCCTGGGCGCGTGCTCTGGGCAGGATTTGCTGGTGCTGTTAGGTCGAGCATCAGCGTGACCTTGTCGGCTGCTTCCAGAGCAACCATGTCTACATCTAGGAGTGCTTTAACGTTCATTGGGCAGTTACCTTTCGATTATGTGAGATTTTTTATCTCCTACCCCTTATGACGAGCGAGGGTGGCAAATCTCAATGGGTTTTCGAATTTATTTATGGGAGGACTAAGTCACGCTCAGAAATCGAGCGTTTAGCGTTGCCGTTCCGCTGATTTAATAACGAGCTAAATCTATTGACAGTCAAATATGAAGATATCGATAATTAAGTTGTGGGATTAAAGAAATCATCCAAGAAGAAGAATGGCTCTAAGGGCTCCGATGGCGATGAATTTCTTGACGAAGTCGATGAGCTTGTGAATTGGATAGATGGGAACCAAGCAAAACCGACTGCGATAAAGGGAAATAACATTTCCTCTACTCTCACAAAATTCACCAAAGTTGAGATTATGAGACTCGGTGAATCCATGTTGTTTCTCGAAAATGATAAAAAAGTGCTGAAATCTTGGGAAGATGTCCTAGTGTCACAAAGGCTGACTGACTATCTCGGAGAGATTGGCAAGGTTCACGAACTCTCAAAATTTTCTGAAAATGAAATTGTAGCGATTACTTTCATGAGTGACTGTTTCATCGAGTACCTGGAAAAATGGAATGACCCTGATAAAGAATTCACAGCGGAAGAACTCTTAAGTCAATTAATTCAAAGGTCTTTAGAGCGTGATGAATTTGCCCCAGATCTTTTTCAATGGGGATTCGGCCTCAATGGTTCGTATGAAACTATTTTTCCGCAAGGATACAAGAATCATTCAGAAAGAATGTGCAGTTCCTGGAGTAATCACTATTCTGAGCTTAAGGAAACTAAGGAGGCTACACTAAGCAGATTAAAGACAGAGCAAGACTTTGCTCGCGATCTGCATTCAAGATTTACAGATAATTCATGATTCCGTCGTAAGGCTACGTGGGCATTGATAGTTAAATTCGTGTGAAGTTATAGAGATTCGGAGGAAAATGGATGGCGTTTTGCGGCAACTGTGGCACGAAGGCTGATTCAAATAAGTTCTGCGTTAATTGTGGCTCACAGATAATCAAGGACACCAAGAATAAGAATAAAAGCTCAAATTTTGGGCAATTTCTTGACATGTTTGAGAATAGTTTTGCCAGTATTGGGATAAACACCTTGGTGAATATTGAGTCTGGAGAGATATCAGTCCGAGCGCCAAGAAGGACAAAGGCAGGAAAAAGCTATCCACTGAAATCTGGAGATCTCGCTCATCCTCTTACCGATTGCGATGAATGCCAGGGCCAAGCAACTCAAGGTGTTCTCTACTTTATAAATTGTGAATCTTGCATGCGCTCTCCTGAAAACTATTTCTGGATTAAGTCGGGCCAAGGTGATGGGGTCTACACGGTTTTAGAAATTTGGGCTGCGCGTAAAGGGAAAGCTTTTGACAGAGTTGGAATGATGGTTATCTTGGCTCCCACAGCAGAATTCACCCAGCCTATTGTTGATGAGGCGATGAAAAATGGAACGAATAATCTGGGCAACAGTTTTGACAGGTTGCGAATTTTTGACTCCCTTGAAGGATTTCCAATCACGTCCATGAATGTTAGTGTTAATGGGCAGTTATACATTACTGATAGCTCTACAGGATTCAATTCAGGCAATTCCAGCTATTCCGCTTTTTTTCCGGAAGAAGCTACATTAAATTTTTATGCATTTGCAGAAATTTTACCTGCTGATCAAAACGCAAGTTTTCAAGAAGAACGAGCTGCAGTCATGAAAAGGATGACAGAAAAGTTCGGAGCGAGCAGTAAGCCAAGTGAGATTTCCATGATTCCGCGCGTCATCGTTGGGTTAACCCAGGATTGGGTTCAGGGAAAAAGGTTTGAGGTAGGGTTAAGTAGACCTGATGATGAAGGAATTTTTTGGGATTGGCTTATCGGGCATCAGGACTCCCACATTGAATTGGAAACAGGTACGGCCGCATGGTTTAATTCAAAATTGCGTTTTGATAGTGTTGAAAATGAGCTTTCTTTTTTGCTTTTGGGAGCAGCTCATGGAGACCAGGACTGCCTAAAGGCACTCAAAAGCCCCAGATTTGCATCTATCTTGGATGATTCTGAAGAAGTTGCAGTTCTATTGTTGGAGAGAGATCAAATTCTTATAGGGAATCAAATTTATGAGTCCGGCGATGTTAAGGGCTGGCTAAAAAAACTCGATAGTTAATTGGTCAATTAGATTTGAGAGCCGAAGGCTTTTTGAAGCTTTGTGCGGATTTGGCCGATTTTTGTTGCAACCACTTGGGCATTAGCAAAATCCAATTGGATGGCGATTTCGGCGGTCGAATGACCAGCTGTATGTAGGACCAAAATCTGCTGGTCTGTTGGAGAAAGGGATTCGAGGACTTCACGAGCGAACTCCACGTTGACCAAGAGTGAAGACATAGATGGTTGATCTCTATCAGCAACTAACTCTGCGATTTCATCATCTGTATGCCCACTAAAGGTTTTTCCAAGGTTTCTATGGCGGGCATCGACGTGACGATTTCTATCAATGTAGAGATTTGTGATGACGGCTTTTAGCCAACCTTCAAGGTTGTCGGGCATCGTCTCAAGCTTTAGTAGTTTTTCAATCGCCTGGGCGGCAAAATCTTCAGGACCCAGCGTCGAGTGACCATTTTTCCCTGAGATGTTCAGGGCTACTTTCCATGCGTATTTTGCTTGTTCGTCAGTTAACTTCAAGTTAGCCCCTTTCCTTGACCAATATTTTACTCCCCTACCCTGACAAACTCGCTCGTGAACTCTTAGACTTTCCCAATGGAACCACTGTTGCCCTCGGACCCAAAGAAATTGGGAGTCTGGACTATAACGGGCCGCTTAGGTGAAGGTGGCTTTGGCGCTGTCTATATGGCGCATAACAAAGAAAGAAGAACTGCGGCAATAAAAGTCATCAACAGATCTGCAATGAAAGACGAAAAAATTGAAGCAAGATTTAAACAAGAGATTCAAGCTTTAAGTTTGATCACAACCCCGTATGTAGCAAGGCTCTACGACTATGACTACGAAGCCAAGAATCCTTGGTATGCGGCTGAATATGTATCAGATATGTCGCTTAGAGAAGTCATTCAAACAACCGGCAGTTTTACTGGTGGGAATTGGTGGAACTTAGCTCAGCATCTGCTTATGGCCTTAGAAGCTATTCATGACAAAGGTGTTATTCACCGAGATTTAAAGCCAGATAACATCATGATCGTCAAAAGCGAACCAAAGTTAATTGACTTTGGACTTGCAAAACCCACCGCAAATTTTGGAGGTGGTGCTGCAGGTACTTCTCACACATACCTTGCTGGTACGCCGAACTACATGTCTCCAGAACAATGGGGTGGGCTTCGAGATGTGGATGAGAAAACCGATATCTGGGCAATCGGAATAACGCTTATCGATGCTGCGGGTGGGCGCGCATGGGGCGATATGAATCAAGGACAAATAAGGGAATCCTTACGCAATGGAAAGCTTCCTGACTTGTCTAAATTAGATGTAGCTCAACGTGCCCTTGTGAAAGACATGGTGATTTTTAATCCAGATGAGCGCTTATCTGCTCAAGCATTAAGAAAAGGCCTCTCGGAGTATTTCAATACCCGTCCCGCCCCAACGGAAGTAAAGGTTGAAGCAAAGCCGATTGTAAATCCCAAAAACATTAAGGTTGAAGGTAACCGCGTGGTTGTTGAACCACAGGAAAAACCAATGCCCCAAGAAGCAAAGGTGACTCCAAATCCTTACGTCACCAGTGATGGTGTTCCGATTTTTATTGGTATGCGGGTTAGATACATAAAGACAGACGAACTTGGAAGAGTTACAAAACTAGACAAGAACGACACAAAATATGTATTTGTTCAGATAGACGGGGAAAATGAGTCAAAGATAAAATCAACAAATCAGTTGGCCTCGGCAGCAGGAATTCGCAAAAAACTCAACGGCTCGCAGCAGTCATTTGTGAAAAAATATTGGAAAGATGTGTTGATCTTTTGGCTTCTTACCCCCATCGGCTGGTTGATTTACAAATATTTTACTGACAAAGATTTTATGACAAGGTTTTCATCAGCAAATTCACCCCGAACCATAAAGTTTTGGAAAATTGGGTATTTGGTCACACACGGCATCACTTTTGGAATTTTAGGACCTGTAGTGGGAATTCCCCTGGCACTTAAGCTGAAGCGAGTTCCCGTAACAATTTTCGCAACCGCCAATTTCGTTGCTGTTTGGATTTTCTTCGCTGGAATAGCAAATACGCCAAATGGTGGGACTCTTCCAACATTTCCAACTATGGCAATTTTGATTAATTACTTAGGCGGCTTCTTCCTACCTCTATTCCTGCGAACAGGAAAAACTACGCAGGCCAAACACCCGGATTCGCCCGCAGAATAGCTAACAAATATTTCTCTTCGTCGTCGGCGAACTTCAAATTGGATCCCAAAAGTTCATTAATCAACTTTGTTGACTCTGCCTTTTGTCCTCGAATTCTCAAGCCGTCTGCAATTACCAGCCACTGAAAAGGCGAATAATTTGCTTTGGGAGCAAATTCCTCGATCTTCTTTTGAATGCGCTCGCTGCCTGCAAAGTAGCGCTGAAATCCCCAGGAATCGCTTAAAAGGACATTTCTGTCATAGCTGATTTCTGAATTCTTTTCAGACAAGAAATCTAAATCATTTCCCAATCTTGACATCACCGTTCCATCTTCTGTTCCAGAAATTTCAGCAGAGAATTCTGTGGCACAGTCAAAATTGCAATCTTTGAAGGATTCATTCAGTGCATCAGCAAAATACTCCCCATAAATGCCTACAGCTCTGGGTGTGAATGGATAAAACTGCGCTTCGCCCATATATGCAATGACTTGATACTTACCCGGATTTAGTGCGAGATCAACATGAAAAAATTCTGAATTAGCGGTTGCTTGCTGATCTGAAATGAATAAAAAGCCATAGCCCGTGGGGCCGGCAGAGGAAATGTGTTCTTTAACTTCAATAGTGCCAAGCAAAATTGGCGCTAGAGGCATGGAATCGAATCGCAATTTTCCATACTTGTATTTAATTGTCGAGTGAATAGCGCTATCTAAGATAACAAATGCTCCATCTGCCACATATGCAGAGTCGCTTGGTACAACATTGGAATGCAACGCCCAGACTAAGTAATCTCCATCGCCGTCGCCCGTCATGCATGAAAGAACATTTTCTCGGGGAAAGTGCACGCACAGGCTAGGTAGTTCACAATCGATACAAGGTGGATAGATTTCGGGTGAAATACTCATCAGACCCGTTTCACAGTTAAACCATGCATGGTCGGTAACTTGGACTGGTGCAAAAGCTACTTCAGCGCTTTGAATATCAATGGCATTGTGCTGAAGCCATTGGTAAGCAGTGTCCTCTTGCTCCTGATCCATGGCTAGAAATTAGCCTATTTGGCTGACCAAATAAATGACTAAATAAACCTTTAATTTGTCAGTCGGTGGATTTATGCTTAAGGCAATTCGCCCGCATGGGCCAAAGACAAGGAGAGGGCCTCATGGGTCTATTTGATAAGAAAAACAGTTCTAACGCAATCACAACCAAAGTTGCGAATTTGCTTCGTGAAGCATTACCAGATGTTAGTTTTGTAGACGAAGGTCCAGGTGCCTGGGGTGCGCGAAATGAGTCTGTCTTAGTAAAGGTAGTTGTTGATACAGAGAGTTTTCCTGACCAGCCTTTCGTTGACGTGATTGCTTTTGTCCTCATCAATGTTAAGGATGACCTTAAGCTCTATAAGTACTTAATGACCGAGAAGTCATTCATCTTCAACAAGTGGGAAATTGAACCAGGTGAAGAAAGTGGAACAATCAATCTTTATCTGACAGCTCGTGTCCTAATTGATGATCTTGATGCTTCAGAATTGAACTTTGCCATCATGTCAACAGCGATGATTGCAGACGGTGTTGATGAAGAGATTCAAAAGCAATTCGGTGGAAAGCGCTGCCTAGAATATTTTGGTTGGGAAGAGTAATTCTTAACGGCGGAAGAGCCCCTTTTTCTTTTGGGGCTCTTCCCCAAGAAGTTCCAAAGAAGTCTGTGCAATTCCTGAGATCCACTCATGCTCAGTTAAGAGAGATTTAAAGATTTCGACCAATTCCTTCTTCTCATGGGAATTCAGCGCCGCCAATCCATCTTGCACTCGCTTGCCATTACCGTCAATATGATCAAGCAAAATTGGATAAAACTTGGATTCCAGGTGATTTTCTTGGAAATGTGAATCCATCCAAATATCACGCAACTCATCGTGTGAGGCCCCTAGAGCGAATCTGTGCAATGCATCATTACTCCTGATGTTTGCGCCCTGTTCGTAATCATTTTCGGTTTCCCGAGTTGTCATAACTCTGTAGTAGCACTCATCAAATACCTTGCGTGCATACTCATGCTCCCCTGTAGTCAGCAATTCCCAGCTTAGGTTTGCCATTGCATTGCCGCTACCCAATCTCGCAGCTTTCTCAAACAATGGGCGCGCTTTGGCAGCGTTTCCGAATTCGGCATACTTCCAGCCAAGATTGTTGAGTGAATCTCTAACTTGTGGATGGTTTTCATCAATTTCGGCTTCCTTCAACATTTCTTGCGAAATGATGTCGATATTTGATTGATTAAGTTCAATTGCATCAATCATTAATCTTCTGGCAACCCGCACACCTGCATTAGATAAACCAACTAGCTCATCCAAGCGTTTCTTATGGTCTCTTTCCTGATAGATATCAAACAATTTCGCTGTTTTACTTCCAAGCTTTGCTAACTCGCTGTAATCAACAAAATTAGCTCCCTGTTCGAATTGTGCAGATGGAGTGTGATCAAAAAACAGATCAAACAATTCAGGTGATTCGATGTACATGCCTGAAATAACATCTAGCATCCCAGTAATCGAACCCGCTATACCTCTGACTGCGGTTTCGAAATGATCTGATTGCAATCCGAGGTCAACTCCATAACCAAATTCTATTTTTTCATACTCATGTTTGGTTGGTAGCGCTTCAAAATACATCGAAGGAGCCGTCGCGCCAACAATTGACCAATACTCCTTGGCTGTTGTGATATTCACGAAAGACTCTGGAGCTTTATCCTTCGGTACTACATTAAATATGTTTCCAATATCCATCATCATGGATGGGAAAACTAGCTCCTGATCACGTATCAAAATCTCTAACACTCGTTCCTGAATTCTGTTGAGTCCAGATATTCCAGAAATCGGAGTTCCATCCTCACTAAACTTTGAAGTAAGAAGACAGGTATAGATCAAAGCAATATCTCTTCCATCATCTTCAACTAACTCGCATAGAATCAGAAAACTTCCATGTCTAGACCCGAAAGGCAGAGCGATCAAATTCTGATCTATCTTTGAATAAACAAATCCACACTTTTCAAACAAGTCGCAAATCTTAACTAGTGAAGATTCGTGGCCAGGCTTTAGAGAATCAAGTTGCACATCAGGTTCTCCACCATACTTGGAGCGAGTGGTGTTTATTTGATTTGCAGATAGCAACTTGGACATTTTGAAAAGCGGTCCCCTGCCAGGACGATTTTCACTTGAACCAATTCCCTTGGCAAGTGGAGACCATGCCTTATCTTCGCCCCCTTGTGCACCAAAAAAGTTTTGAATTATGCCAAGTTCATTGCACAGAGCAACCCCGACATTATGGAAACAATTGTCATCGCCTAAGTTAGTTCCCTCAATCCAAGCTGTGATTTCAGCAAATGGATCTCCTTCTTTTTGCGCAGCATCCGCCCGATCAAAAATTTCTTGAATTGCGTCCTCGACTTTTCTCTGACTAGTTCTAGAGCCATATTTTGAAGCAATCCCAGCAATTGCAGCTTCCCTGGACCGTCTGTAATCCATCTCCTCTAACAAATCAGTAAGCCCGTACTCCTCAACAAGTTGCATTAGTGCAGTGTCATCAGGAATTTCTTTTTCAAAGACGCTAGCAAAGTGAATTGCCAGCAAAATAGATTGATCATGTCCCTGAGAAGCTGATTCCATATATGAATTGAAAAAATCAACCGCAGAATAATCTCTAAACACATCAAGTGCAGGATTTTCTGCAAATCTGAGACCGATATCCACGAGAGCAAGTGGAATTCCTTCTTTGAAGCCTTTTTCATTAACGCGCATGAAGAACTCTAGGGCTTCCTCTTGAGTTTCAATTGGTCCAAGGGGCGGTGGAACGAGGTAACCAACTTGGGAGAATCGAGTAATCATTAAACCTGCGATGTTTCTATTGATTAACCAACTCTCTAGGTTGATGTATTCAGACCAGAAAGATAATGCCTCCTCAAATTCTCCTGCAATCAAATGAAGGTTTCCAAGGCTGAAGATGATTTCTAAGTCATTCTCCTGGACACCCTTTTCGATCTGAGCTCTAAGGGCTGGTAGTTGTGGATCAGTTGGTCGATGAGCTTGAAGCAGTTCTACTAACCATGGAACTGACTTCAAATCACCACTATTTACAGCTTCCTCAAAAGCTTTAATAGCATTCTCTAGTTCATCCATATCTGAATATGCGAGGGCCAAAGATCGCCAGACATCTGGCAACTCTTTGCATTTGGAATAACTATCAATGGCTTCTTGATATTTACCTAGTGATTCATAGTAAGAACCTCTTGCTTTGTGGCCAATTTGAATTTTATTCATCATCTGCCTCCTTTGATGGCAGTCCTAGCAAGGTTGCAGCTGTCTTACTTTCTTTTGAAGTATTGGGGTTATCGACAACTGCCTGTCTTACATTCTCGTTTTCATCTAGAGATAGCTTCGATAAATCTTCTTGATTCAAGGATAAATTGGCAGCTATTTTTTGTCGAACATAGTGACTTGGATCCTTAATCAATTCCACAATCAGGCTTCTGGGTAAATCTGGTCGTTCAGCTATTAGTTCTCGAGTATTGGTGTCACCACGTAAATCATCATCCCAAGTTTCATCCTGATCATCTCTCAAGGCCATCGCTTCACGTAAGGCACTTAGAAGGAATTCTTCCGTGCAATTAGGATTACGAATCACAGATTCTTTGGCAGCAGAAGACTTAATCCATAAACTGGAAAGAGTTTCCATAGTGGTTTTTATGTTTGAAGCTACGGCAACTTGTATTTCATCTACCTCTTCTTTAGAAAGTGCCTCTAGTAATTCGATGCTGACATTAGGGTTCTCAGCGACGCTTCTGCGAACTCCCCATTCTGAATCGTTGGCCAGTTGACTTAGTGTTTCTAGGGAAGCGCTTGGATTTCGAGCCACCCCGGTTCGAACTATGTAACTTCTATGTCCTGCTAACTCGGATAAGCGTGTTTGGTTCAACTTTGGATTCTCGGTAGCGGCCGAAACTACGGCTATGTGTGAGTCATTTGACAGTTCCAGAATTATTGAAGCTTCTATCGAAGTATTGCCTGATAAAGCTGCCCGCACTGAATGCTCAATATCTTTGGACATCCACAGTGCGAAGCGCCCTAACAATTTCGGATTTGAGGCAACTAACTCTCTTAACTCGATCTGTGAGCTCAATACGCAATATTCCATCTCTTTCAGATCTAGATCTGGACTAGTTACTTCAGCGCGGACATCATCGTTAATCTCCAGGTGGCGATAGTTACCCATGATGAAACTCTTTCTCCAGTTCTTAGTTAGTTAACATATCAATAAGATAATTATCTATCGCATCAACTTCCTTGATGAATAAATAGAGAATTGACTTGAGCTCTTTGCCAGACAAATGATCTGCGTACAGTACGAAGCCTGCACGAACTAAGTGAGTTCCTCTCTCAACATTTTCAACAGGAACAAATTTGGCTATGAGGCAAGAGAGATTACCCTGGGCGGCTGCTACGGTCGCCTTTTCAAATGAAACACCAGGGGCAGTTAGGTGGCAAGTAATCTCAAGAATCCGATGACCATCCATTTCAACAAGGTTTATCTTTATATTTGTTGAACTATCTCCCGAGCCAACCCCAACACCAGGTAAATGAATGAGATCACCTTTTCGTTCCGGTGAAAAGCCAAATTCAACTAAATAGTCGAAAATCTTCGCCTCAAAAGCTGGGTCTGAAACATCATTTCTTGCAATCGCCACATCAGGAAGTGTTCCCTAATTTAATATTTTAGGCAATAATCTAATCACTACAACGGAGGCAACTTTGAGCACAATTGATGAATATGCGTCTGGATACAAGGCTTTGATTACATGTGTAGCAGCTCGTGTACCAGTCATTCTTTGGGGCCCGCCTGGTCAGGGAAAGACCTCTGTGATTAAGCAAATCGCATCAGACCAAGGGCGACATCTTGAAGTTATTCTTGCGAGCATTCGAGAACCTCAAGACTTTGCTGGTTTGCCAATGCTCTCGCAAGGCACAGCAAAATTAATGCCCCCAGATTGGGCTAAGCGGTTAGCGCAAGTGCAAGATGGAATTTTGTTTACCGATGAAGTCAATACCGCTCCTCCAAGTGTTCAAGCGGCGTTGTTACGTGTTTGTTTAGACAAAGTTGCAGGTGACTGTCATCTTGGTGATGACACAAGTGTCATCGCAGCTGCGAATCCACCAGAGCAAGCTGCAGACGGATGGGATTTAGCACCTCCGCTAGCGAATCGTTTTTGTCACATTAACTGGGAACTTCCTGCCGAGGTTGTGCGTGACGGACTAGCGGGAAATTGGGTTAGCTTCAGCATAAAAACCCCAGATGCCAAGAAGTTGAGCAGTGCGCTAATTGCAGAACGAGCAGCCTTGGCTGGCTTCCTTGCATCACGACCTGACCTAACAACTGTACTTCCTAAATCCTCTGCAGAACAAGGTCGCGCATTTCCAACACCGCGTTCTTGGGAGATGGTTGCGATTCTTTCGGGTTGGATTACCGCTTGTGATCTCGACGCAAGTGTAAGAAGGATTGCAGTTATGGGATGTGTAGGAATAGGCCCAGCTGCCGAATACCTCACGTATCGAGACAATATCGATTTACCAAATCCTGAAGAAATCATTGCTTCCCCAAAGAATTTTGTTCTTCCGAATCGAATGGACAAAATTTATGTTGTTGGCGCGTCCTTGATGGCGGTGTTGCGAAACAACATGACCATAGAAAGATGGAATGCTGTTGGAGAGGTTCTCGAAAGAATTGCCTCTGGCGGCCATCCAGATTTGGCCGTAACTTTTGCGCGAGACTGGATGCGGGAACGTCCAAAGGGTGCCACTCCAGATACGAAACTGCTCCGAGCATTAATTCCGTTACTAACAGAAGCTAAAATGATTTAAGGATGCCGGAGACTTTACAACTCCTAAACACTGAGGACGCTCGGTTGCGGATTATGGCGGCCAAAATTATTGCTCAAGCCAGATGGCCATACCTTTCAACTTTGATTTTCTCATTAAGAATCGTCGAAACACCAGATCTACCAACGCTAGCCGTGGATGCGGGGTGGAGAATGTATTACAACCCTGATTTTGTTTTACAACAAATTCCAGAGGTTCTTGCAACGATGGTTTTACATGAAGCTCTTCATTGTGTTTCCAAACATAGTTCACGATTTGAAGCTCTAGGTAGAGAAAATACAGGTCACGACATCTGGAATTTGGCGGGTGATGCCAACATTAATCAAATGTTAGATGATGCAAAAATGCCTTGGGGCGAATTCGACCCAGTTCGATATGACACTTTGGCAAAACATGGCGTTCAGAAGGGGATGACCACGGAAGTAACTTTCTTCACTATGGTTAAGTATTTCGAGGATAATCCTTCCAAAGATAGAGACCATTCCGATTGTGGCAGCGTTACTGGTGGTAATTCGCGTGGATACGAACTTCCAAAGACCAATGTCGATAACCCATCAATAAAGGGCGATCAACAGGATGTGATCCGTGATCGCGTTGCTCAAGATGTCATTAAACACTCGCGGGAAAAAGGTGTGGGATCGGTACCAGGTGAATTGCTTAGATGGGCAAATGAGCTGCTTAATCCGCAAATTGATTGGAAACGTGAGTTAGCGGGTTCGTTAAGAAGTTCTCTTGCAACTGTTCTCGGTAGAAGGGACTACACCTTTTCCCGACCTTCAAGACGGCAAAGTTCCATGGCAGAGAGCGATCCTGAATTTATTTTGCCATCCATGAGAAAGCCATCCCCGCCAACAATTGCAATCGTGATTGATACAAGTGGCAGTGTGAATGAAAAAGAAATAACTGAATTTCTTTCAGAGGTAGATGGAATCGCTACTGCAAATGGAATTGCGCAGGGAATTACGGTTATTCCTTGCGATTCACAGGTGGGGGAAATCCAAAAGATTCGTTCAATTTCTGGAATCACAGAAATCAAACTGCGGGGCGGTGGTGGCACCGATTTACGAG
>JACCED010359651.1_pt1 | contig 13407 bp, 12 predicted proteins | sample 7455021 | NCBI WGS metagenome assembly JACCED01 (sample SAMN15323456, study PRJNA562643) | freshwater metagenome | isolation source: river surface water | place: USA:Blue River Watershed | collected 2017-08-19 | reverse complement strand
CAGCAAATCTATCACGTCGACTTTTTCAATCAAACGGGTGACAAACTCGCTGAAGCTGATAGCTGGTGCTTCCGCACCGAGCGCGACCACGCACGCGAAAAAGGAACGAAATACAAGGCGCTCGCAGAGAAAGGTGAGGTCGCATACACCGACGAGGAAATTAAAGAGGCTTATAAGCTGTACGCAAACGAGGAAATTCGCGGCGCCACACCACGCTATTGGGAGGACGTCGCGGAAGGTGAAGATCTTCCTGTTTTGTTCAAGGGTCCAATGACTGTCACGGGTTTCATTGCCTATGCGCAAGGTTGGGGTGGGCTATATATCCGCGCAAACAAATTAGCCTGGCAACTAATCGACGCACATCCAGGTGTTGGCATCAAAAACCGCTTTGGCGTGCCAGACGTACCGGAGCGCGTACATTGGGAGGAAGAGTTCGCGCTGGAAGTTGGCGCTCCTGGTGCTTATGACTATGGTCCTGAACGCAGCTCATGGCTAATGCACCAACTGACGAACTGGATGGGCGATGACGGGTTCTTGCGACAGGCGGACTGCAAAATTCGACGACATAACCCGGCAGGGGATATGCTATTTATCAAGGCAAAGGTCACCCGTAAATACAAAGAGGGTGACAAACACCTTGTCGCAATATCTCAGGAGGCGCACAATCAGAATAATGAGCTGTCCGTATTAGGATCCGCGATCGTACAACTTCCCAGCCGAGCCTAAGTCAGATGACCGCCCCCATTAATCCTCACGCATGGTTAGACACTGCAAGTGCAACAGGGTCGGTGGCGGGTATTCGCGTGCTTGATCTTTCCAGGGTTGTCGCTGGCCCGCTCTGCGCACAAATGTTGGCAGACCATGGGGCAGATGTGATTAAAGTAGAGTCACGTTTAGGTGACGAGACGCGTCACCTCGGACCACCATTCATTGAACCTGGGCAGGCAGCATACTTCTCCGCGCTAAATCGCGGTAAACGCAGCCTCAAACTCGACTTGAGTAACGCTGACGATCGTGCGGTCATCGAAGCTCTGTTAATTCAAGCCGATGTTCTGATCGAAAACTTTGTACCAGGCACTATGCAAAAGTGGGGGCTCGGATACGAAGAGTATTTGTCTAAGAAGTTTCCACAATTAATTTATTGCGGGATTTCGGGATTTGGCTCCGAGGGTCCTCTAGGCGGGCTACCAGGGTACGACGCGGTGCTCCAAGCAATGTGCGGTCTGATGAGTATTAACGGGAACGCCGAGACAGGACCAATGCGCACTGGGATCCCCATTGTAGATATCGTCACGGGCTACAACGCTTTTGCCGGGATCACGATGGCCCTGCTAGCGCGCGCCCGTCTCGGACACGGACAACGTGTCGACGCTACGCTGTTTGATACGGCCCTAAGCTTGCTCATTCCACACGCAGTAAATTGGATGGCCTCCGGCAAAACACCGGGTCTTTGGGGCAACGCCCATCCGAACATACCGACGTACAACCGGTTTGACGTCGGAGATGGGCAAATGTTTTTGGGCATTCTAAACGACGCACAATTTATAAAGTTTTGTAAACAAATTAAGCGCGACGATCTCGCCGCTGACGAGCGCTTCAAGACGAACGTTAGTCGCATTGAGCATCGCGAAGCCTTACACAAAGAAATCGATGCAGCCCTCAAACCTTTTACTCGTACCGAACTTTGTGCCGACTTGATGGCGATCGGCATCCCCGCGGGCCCTGTACATAATGTTGCGGAGGCATTGCAACAACCGCATGCCGCAGCGCGCGATATGCTGGTCACACGGCCAGACTATAAAGGGTTAGGTATTCCTATCAAGCTGTCATCCACCCCGGGCCGAATAGGTCGCAAGCCACCGCAGCTAGGCGAGCACAACTCGGAAATCCTCGCACCCGATTGATACTTAGGCATTTGGATAGAAGGTGTATTTTTACTAGGGAAAGCGAGCGGTCCCTTCACGACTCCGAGGCGTTTAGAATTGGCGATCAGTCAATTCTGCTGAACCTGTGGAGACAACATGAAAACAATTCTCAAACGCGGCTTGTCATTTGCGCTGGCGGTTAGTGCGGTCGGCTACGGACTGCTGGCGACCAACAATGCCGTCGCCCAAAGTAAGTGGCCTGATAAAACTGTTCGAATGATCGTACCGGCGCCACCGGGTAGTGCGCCTGACGGTCAAATTCGACTGCTTAGTCAGAAGTTAAGCGAAATGTGGGGTCAACCTGTCGTTGTCGAAAATATCGTCGGCGCGGGTGGTCTCATCGGGGCTGATCGCGTTGCAAAGTCTGCACCGGACGGCTATACGTTTCTCTACAACACGATTGGGCCAATTGCTGTTGCACCGAGCCTCATGCCAAGCAAAATGTCATTCAGTCCCGAGAAGGATTTGATGCCGGTTAGCTTGGCGACGAAGACGCCTAATTGGATCACTGTTCTACCTAACTACCCAGCAAAGAACATTCAAGAGTTAATCGCACTCGCAAAGAAAAACCCCGGAAAAATCACTTACGGGACGGCGGGACCAGGGACCACTCAGCACCTAACGGGTGAGCTTCTGAACCTTGTGGCTGGGATACAACTCAACGGCATCCCGTACAAATCGAGTGCGCAGATGACCACTGATGGTTTGGGTGGCCAGATCGATATTCTGATTCACAACACGCCGGTGCTGTTGCCACACTTAAAAGCTGGAAAGCTACGTGCGCTGGCAATTACCAGTGATGTGCGCTCGCCCTCCATGCCTGAAGTGCCAACGATGATCGAGGCAGGCGTTAAAGGATTTGAAATCACCGCATGGTTTGGCTTCATGGCTCCAGCGGGAACGCCCAAAGCCATCGTCGACAAAGTCTCACAGGATGTTGCAAAAGTTCTGGCTATGCCAGATGTCAACAAGCGCATCGTGGATGAGGCCACGATCGTGGTGGGAAGCACTCCCGAGGAGTACGGTGCATTCATTAAGGCCGAGACCGCCAAATGGAAGGATGTGATCGTACGTACCAAAATGACCGCTGATTAAGTTTTACCACGCAGATGCACCATTTCGGTGCGTCTGCGGTCCATCCTGGTGCCCTGGTCTATTGCGGCGCACAAATCCCCACGAAAATAGCACTTCCCTGCAGTCCGCGGGCTGGCACGGCATTTGCTTGTTGAAAAGCTCAAACAACGTCTTTTCAACCTATTGGGGGCTTTATGATCACACTGCGCAAGCTTTCCGCCTCAGCGGCAACATCGGCAGTTTTCATGGCTTGCGCCCTCAGCGCAACCGCTCTTGCACAAACCGCCCCCGCGGCCGCGCCTGAGACCGCCACTCCTGGTCCCTTTACCGCGAACGTCACACTGACCAACGACTACCGTTATCGCGGCATCTCGCAATCAAATTTTCAGCCAGCCATCCAAGGTGGTTTCGATTACGCGCATTCCAGCGGTTTCTACGTGGGCAACTGGAACTCGTCGATTAGCTGGATCTCAGATGCTGCCTCGACAGTTGGCAACAGTGCATCCGCTCCCATCGAAATGGATTTCTACGCGGGCTTTAAACACGAATGGTCCAAAGGGTTCGCCGCAGATGTCGGTATTCTGCAGTATTACTTCCCCACATCAAACCTTTCAGCCTTCGCCACAAACCCCAACAGCACAGAACTTTATGTCGCACAAAACTTCACGTTTGATGCGATCACAGGGTATGTGAAATTTTCATATGCAGTCACTCCTCTCTTCGGTACTTTAAATAGCACTGGTTCCAATTACACAGACCTAACCGTCAACTACGACACCGGCGTCTGGGGGCTCTCGCTCAACGGACATGTTGGATACCAAGCTGTCGCTGGCCGAGTCGCGGATGGCAGTATTTCCAATGCGAGTCTTTACTCCTATACAGACTGGAAGCTCGGTGTAACTAAGGACTTCGGTAGCGGTTTCGCAGGGGCAATCGCCTACGTCGGCACAAACGCAAAGAACGGTGCTTACATGAACCCGAATGCACAGAACCTTGGCAAGGCGGGATTTCTAATCTCGTTGACCAAAACGTTTTAATTTCTAGGGAGATAGTCGTGAAACTCATCACAGCAATCATAAAAAATTTCAAACTCGACGAAGTACGCACTGCACTCTCGGGTGTGGGCGTCTCGGGCGTTACTGTTACTGAAGTAAAAGGTTTCGGCCGACAAAAAGGTCATACCGAGCTTTATCGTGGCGCGGAATATTCCGTCGACTTTCTACCGAAGATCAAGTTGGAAGTCGCAGTTTCTGACGAACTGGTTGAGACCGCGATTGAAGCGATCGAGAAATCAGCGCGCACTGGAAAAATTGGTGATGGGAAGATTTTTGTGTCCCCCATCGAACATGTAGTTCGAATTCGCACCGGCGAAACCGGCGCATCAGCACTTTAAACATGAGGTGTACCGTGTCTATCAATTTTAAAAATCTACTCGCGACAGGTCTTCTAGCTGCAGCGACTTTACCCTTAACCGCTGTAGCTGCAGCTCTAGAGCCAAACAAAGGCGACACCACTTGGATGTTGATTTGTACTGCGTTAGTGTTGCTAATGACGCTTCCTGGTCTCGCTCTTTTTTATGGTGGACTCACGCGCAGCAAGAACGTGCTATCCGTGCTGGTTCAATGTATGGTGGTCTTTTCACTCATCATCGTTCTATGGTCCATTTATGGTTACAGCCTCGCCTTCACTGAGGGCAATGCATTCATCGGAAAGTTCGATCGCCTATTCTTGAAAGAACTCACTCCGGAATCGGTCGCGGCAACCTTTAGTAAAGGTGTCGTCATTCCTGAATTGATTTTCATGGCATTTCAGGGTGTATTTGCCACGATCACTTGCTGCCTAATCGTTGGTGCATTCGCCGAGCGCGCGAAGTTTGCGGGCATCCTAGTATTTATGGTGATCTGGTTTACTTTTTCGTACCTTCCAATCGCTCACATGGTTTGGGCCTGGCCTGGTCCAGATGAAATCAAAGATGCCGCATCGCTCGAAGCCGTGATGGCCAAAGCTGGTTGGTTATTCCAAAAGGGCGTATTAGATTTCGCTGGCGGCACGGTCGTACACATCAACGCAGCGATTGCCGGCTTAGTGGGATCTTTCGTCGTCGGTAAGCGAATCGGTTTTGGCAAAGAGCCCATGAAGCCACACAACATGGTTCATGTGATGGTTGGCGCATCACTGCTGTGGTTTGGTTGGTTTGGCTTTAATGCCGGATCGGCGCTCGAAGCGAACGGAACCGCCGCCCTAGCCTTCGCAAATACTTTACTCGCTACCGCTGCCGCTGTATTAGGTTGGACATGCGCAGAGTGGGTCCTGAAAGGTAAGCCTTCGATGCTTGGTGCCGCGTCCGGTTGTGTTGCGGGCTTGGTTGGAATCACACCTGCAGCAGGCTTTGTTGGTCCGATGGGTGCGCTTGCAATCGGCGCACTGGCAGGCTTCGCCTGTGTCTGGGGCGTGAGCGGCTTGAAGCGCATGCTCGGCTCAGACGATAGCCTCGACGTATTTGGTATTCACGGCGTCGCTGGAATTTTAGGTGCGATCCTAACCGGAATCTTTGCAGCACCTTCCCTAGGTGGCACGGGTATTTTTGACTATGTCACGAACGCCGCATCACCTGAGTACTCGATGGCAGGCCAGCTTTGGATTCAAACGCAAGGGGTGCTCGTGACATTGGTGTGGTCCGGTGTGGTCGCATTCATCGCCTTCAAAATCGCTGACATGCTATTCGGTATCCGTGTAGCTGAAGACCATGAACGCGAAGGCCTGGATATCAATTCACACGGTGAGTCAGCCTACGAAAGCTAAAGTTTGGCGCCGCGCATCCCGGCGCGGCGTACTGCTTGTTCCACCAAGCCGCTTGACTGAGCGGCTTGACTAAAGTTTCGTAATGTCTCCAACGCCATCTCCCGGCGTTTAGGAATACCGAGAGCGATGCTCTCGGTACCCCAAGCTCCATCCAAGATAACCGCTCCCGACAACCGATCTGCCAGTTCGAATAAGACAGGCTTATTTGTCGCGAATGCATCGAGTTTACCTTTACGTATTAAATCAACCACTTGGTCAAGACCTTGCGTTGATACAACTTCCGCTTGCTTAAGGAGACCGGGTAAAGTTGCTTCCGAGGTACTGCCTGCAGATACGCCGATTCGTAAACCAGCCTGATCAATTTGAGCAATATTTGTCACTGAACAATTCGGCCCAACTAGATACGTTTGGTCTGTAAATAACACAGGCTCTGCCAGTGCAAGATATTGCGCTCTCACAGGAGTCGCATTAACTAGAACAAGATCCAACAACTCCTCCCGCGCGGCGCTAAGGATTTCACCATTCGTTTCGTACATCACTGGCTCAAAGGGAACTTCTAAAAAAGCGGCGAATGCACGGCCCAGTTCTAAACCTAAACCGCGCTCAGGCAGTGCCCCCCCGGCGCTCAAGAAAGATGTTGGGCTACCCGGATACAAGCCGACCCGTAAACGTCCGGTAGGGGCTAAGACATTTGCTACGCTCTGCTTCATGAAGTCCTCCATTCTTTGTTCAACCATATCCTTGCGTCCTAACCCGCAGTGCCGTTACGATACTGCATTCACTACCACCTCAATATCACGCGCCATCGCACTAACAGGAGATACAAATGGGTAAATTCGTACAACTAAAGGCCTCTGACGGCCACCAATTTGACGCATACGTTGCTGAACCTACCGGCAAACCTCGCGGACTTGTTGTGATCGCACCAGAAATTTTTGGCGTTAATAGCCATATCCAGTCCGTGACAGATGGGTACGCAAAAGATGGTTACCTCGCAATTGCGCCCGCGTTTTTTGATCGCGTACAACCCAAATATGACGCTGGCTACACACAGCCAGACATCGCAGCGGGTGTCGAGATCATGAAAAAAATCAGCTTTGACGATGCGTTATTAGACGTCGCGGCTGCACTCGAATACGGTAAATCTGCCGGCAAAGCTGGCATCGTCGGTTACTGCTGGGGTGGCGTCATCGCATGGCTCGCTGCAGGACGTGTGGCCGGCCTGAGCTGCTCAGCGCCTTATTACGGCGGTGCAATCCCTAACTTCTTAAAAGAAACACCTAAGTGCCCAGTGATGTTCCACTTCGGTGAGACCGATCATTCGATCACACTCGAGCAGGCAAAGGTCGTGGCAGCTGCCTATCCAAAAGAACAAAGCTTCTTCTACCCAGCAGGCCATGGCTTTAATTGCGATCAGCGCGGCTCCTACGACGCTGCATCCGCAAAATTGGCACGCGAGCGTACGATCGAATTATTGCATAAGCACGTCGGCTAATTAATCAGTTAGCCCAAAAAAGAGGCTCGCGTTAATCACGCGAGCCTCTTTTTGTTCATGCTATTTACTTCTTGCCAGAGGCCAACCCTGGCAAATCAGATACACGTGCAACGTTGTCCAAAGACATTAGTGCATCGAACAGCTGACGCGAAGAGAACTCAACTTTTCCTACCCGCGCACAATCCTCGAATTTTGCCCACAATTGTTCGCGACTAAGTGGCAGGTCAGGGCCACCGCGCACAGCAACAACTTGCCGGCTTTCGATCGTCTTTCCATCTTTTAACTTAACCGTCACAAGATCAAACGGTGAGTAGCCAGGTAAGTTTGGATGCTCTCTTTCATCGGGCAAGACCATGACTTTCTTCATCAAGTCTTGCACGTCCTTACGAATCACGAAATCGTCGACAAGCTCGGTTAGCCCAGCACGGCCAGCAACAACGCATGATGCCATCGCAAACTCCATACTGAACTTAGCTTCAAGTCCGGTCTGAGGATTGTGATTACGCAGCACCTTCGTATTACGCACACTTGTCATCGCGGTGATCGACTCGATCTCATCACCGGTGAGTGCATGTTCCGCAACAAGATCCAGCATGCCGTCTAACGCGCGATGCGTGCAAAAGCACAAAGGATACTTTTTGACAGATAGCTTGCTAATTGACAGCTTCCAGGGGTTGCCCGCCTGAACAGGACTCGTCACATCGAAACGTCCGTTCGGAGATACAGCGGACAAAAAGCCCTGTGGGTGTTCAAGCGCATCAGTCGCGGAGGTAAATCCTGCTTTAACGAGGCGGGCGGCCATCACTCCAGCCTGAGCCGAACGACCCGCATGAAACGGCTTAGTCATTGTGCCAAAGTTCGCCATCGTGCCAGCACTTTGCGACGCGCCCATCGAAATCGCCATCGCACACTGCTCGGCATTTAGCTTATTTAGCGAGGCGCACGCGGCAGCGGAGCCAATAGCGCCAAGAATACCCGTTGGATGCCAACCTTTCGTGTGATAGTGATCCGGGTCGCGACGAGCCAATTCGGCCCATACCTCGTAACCCGCAGCATACGCCACAACCATGTCTTGACCCGATGAGCCAAGCGCCTGAGCCTCCGCCAAAATAGCGGGGACGAGTACGGTGCTGGGATGACCCTTCAGCGCAACGTCATCAAAGTCTAATGCATGCGCAGCCACACCATTTATCCATGCGGCATCTGGTGCACTGGCAGTTTGCGAACCAAATAGCAAGGTCGCGGGTCCTGGTTGGGGTGCGAGCACTTCTTTAAGAATGACCGTCGGCGGTTCCTCTCTTCCCGCTAACATCACACCCACGCAATCGGCAAACCCTGTGTAGATAACCTCGAGCGCGTCTTTCGGAATCTGATCGAACGTTAAACCTGCGACAAAGCGACCGAGGTCGCGTGTGATGTGAGTAGTCATGGTGCGTTCCTCGTTTAAGCGTTCGCAGCCATGGAAGCCTTGACCTTCTCGCGTAACTTGTTGAGCGAGCCACCTTTCATCACCGAGCCTGGCAAGGGGTGGCCGACGACCTGCTCAGCAAGTAATGCAGACTCAATCAGCTTCTCAAGGTCAATACCTGTCTCAATACCCATTTCGTGGCACATGAAGACGAGGTCTTCCGTACAAACGTTACCCGATGCGCCCGAGTGTGAGGCAAAGGGACACCCGCCGAGACCTGCGACGGCCGCATCAAAAATAGCAACCCCCATTTCCATTCCAGCATAAGCGTTTGCAATACCCATCCCACGCGTGTCATGCAGATGCAGGGACAATTGGAGATCCGGATACTTATCACGCACTGCGCCAACCACCTTACGAATAGAGCCAGGGGTCGCCCATGCCATGGTGTCTGCTAACGACAAAACTTCGAGCTTGAACTTGTACTCATCCGCTAAGTCATGGAAGGTCTGGATCATGTCCAATATGCGAGATACTGGAATATCGCCTTCAAAGTTACAACCGAAGACAGCCATGATGCTGGCGCGGTTAATCGGCACGTTGTAGTGGTTAAACATGCCGATCATTGAACGCACCGCATCGACGTTTTGTGCCAGCGTACGCTTCTGGTTACGCAGCAGAAATTTCTCTGATGCTGTTAAGGACAACGAGCCACGTATATCAAGTTTTTGTGTGGCGATCGCTCGCTCGAGCCCCTTGTCGTTCAGCCATAAACCCGTGTAACGAACACCTGGCTTACGTTTAAAGCCAGCAACGATCTCCGCTGCGTCCGCCATCTGCGGGACAGCAGCTGGGCTCACGAAAGATGTGACTTGAATTTGCTCGAGTCCCGTCTCAGACAAACTATCGATCAATTCAATTTTGCGAGAAGTTGGGATCGGACCTTTTTCAATCTGCATCCCTTCGCGAGGGCCTTCTTCGAGAATACGCACGCGCTTTGGCAAGTCTGACATTGTCTGCTCCTGGTTATAAGTGTTTGTCGCGGAAGCGATCTAGAACTTTGATTTATTGGATTCAGAGTAATGCCAGCGCCAAGTTAATGTCAACGCAGTCAGCAGGCACTTCCAATATGTGAATCAAACTCGGCTTAGTCCCTCGCCAGACGCCTGCAAGCGCCTGATTGACAACGCGTACGCTTAGACCTAGGATTGCCAACAAGAAAAAGAAGTTGCTCATTCGCCCATATCGACTAGAGCAGACTAAAACAAGGGGACAAACATGCAGGGCACTTCACGATGAATGCCGAACGAACGGGCGGCCTTTTCTGGCTCCTCTTTGGTTGCGCCGCAATATATGGCGGCTTAGATCTCGAACTTGGCACGATGCAAGAGCCAGGATCAGGCTTTCTAACCTTTGTAGCAGGGTCCTTCGTTGCCTGTATGGCCCTCATTATCATTATCCAGTCGTACCGCACAGACCCAGCCGTAGCGGTGCGTGTTGCAGATCTTTGGAAAGGCTTGAAGTGGAAGCGAGCAGTCGCAATCACCATACTGATCGCGTTATTTATAGTCTCTTTTGAAACACTTGGGTTTTTCGTTTGCAGCCTAGCCCTTCTGATCGTGATCATGCGATGGTTAGAGGGCCTGAACTGGAAACTCTGCTTACTCGTGCCCTCTATTGCAATCGGCACGACTTACATCGTCTTCAAATTCTTTATGAATATCTCGCTTCCCGCGGGCATTTTCGGTTTCTGACGAGCGACGAGCAAATATGGATTTCGCAGATAACCTCCTCACTGGCTTGTCGGTCGCATTCCAACCGCACAACCTATTGTTCTGTTTTATTGGCGTATTGATCGGCACACTCATAGGTGTTCTGCCCGGGCTAGGTCCAGTCGGTGCAATGTCGATCCTCTTGCCTGTCACCTTTGGTATCTCGCCCGTCACCGCCATCATCATGCTTTCTGGGATTTACTATGGTGCACAGTATGGGGGGTCCACAACCTCCATCCTTGTCGGGATACCTGGCGAAGCCGCCTCGGTTGTCACAATGCTTGACGGACATCAAATGGCACTAAAGGGGCGTGCAGGACCTGCCCTGGGGATTGCTGCATTCGGCTCATTCATTGCAGGCACGTTAGGAATCATCGGACTGATGCTGCTTGCACCGCCCTTGGCGGCGATCGCACTTAAGTTCGGCCCACCCGAGTATTTCGCATTGATGATCATGGGTCTAATTATTCTGACCTACTTAGCCCAAAAATCGATGGTCAAATCACTGATGATGGCGGGTGTCGGCATCCTCATTGGTATGGTTGGCTTAGACACAATGACAGGCATGCCAAGGTTCACCTTCGACATTCCAGACCTCATCGATGGCGTAGGTATCGCGCCGCTTGCCATGGGATTGTTCGGCGTCTCAGAGATTCTGCTCAACGTGGAACAGACAATCAAGCAAAGCGTTGTCGTCAAGCAAGTCAAAAATCTTTTGCCCAGCAAGCAAGATTGGAAAGACTCGGCTATGCCGATTGCACGCGGCTCTGTCGCTGGCTTTTTCCTTGGCATTTTGCCTGGCGGTGGCGCAGTACTTGCATCATTTATCTCTTATGGCGTGGAAAAGCGGCTATCTAAACACCCTGAAACCTTCGGTCACGGTGCGATAGCTGGCGTCGCGGGCCCCGAGTCTGCCAATAACGCGGCTGCGCAAGCGGCCTTCATTCCACTGCTGACTCTTGGTGTCCCCGCGAACGCCGTGATGGGTATTTTGCTTGGCGCCCTTCTGATCCATGGCATTACGCCGGGTCCGATGATGATTGAAAAAAATCCAGAATTGTTTTGGGGAACTGTGACAAGCATGTACGTTGGCAACATCATGTTGCTGGTACTGAATCTACCTCTGATTGGACTTTGGGTGCGCTTGCTAAAAGTTCAATATGCGGTGCTATTCCCACTGATTCTGTTCATCGCTCTAATTGGCGCCTACGTCATTAATGGCAGCGAAATGGACTTGTACCTCATGCTGTTTTTTGGCGTGATCGGTTATTTGATGCGTAAATTTGAATATGAGCCCGCCCCGCTGATTCTGGCGTTTGTTTTGACAAACATTCTTGAAGACTCACTGCGCCAGTCGTTGATTATCTCCGGTGGAAGCATGTCGATCTTCGTGACGCGTCCGATTGCAGCAGGATTCCTATTTGTTTCTCTTGTTCTGCTGATAACGGCTGTCATGCCGAGCATTCGCAAAAAGCGCAGCGCCTTGGTCGCGACTGCGGATGAAAACGCCTAAATACTCAACTTCAATTTTTTATACAGAACTCATCTATGAAGATACATTCAATCTTACGTACGTTGTCTGTCACCGGTACGCTCTTAGCTTCTTTGATACTCCCCACATCAGCACAAGCACAGTACCCTGATAAGCCCATCACGCTTTATGTTGCCTTTGCCGCAGGCGCGACGACTGACGTCACAGCGCGCGCACTGGCACAAGGTGCCGAAAAAATCTTGGGTGTACCGATTACCGTTGAAAATAAAGGTGGTGGTGGTGCAACCGTTGCAAACGGACTCCTCGCAAGCAAGAAACCCGATGGCTATTCGCTGTTGGTCACGTCGACTGGCTCAATTACAGTTCGTCCACTTCTAATGAAGCTGGCGTACACGCCAAAAGACTTCCGCGTTCTGATGCAGTACACCTTTTACATCGGCGGGCTCGTTGTGCCCGCAGACTCCCCATGGAAGACAGTCGACGATTTCGTTGCGTACGCAAAAAAGAATCCCGGAATGACTTACGCATCGAGTGGACCGAATACACAGCAACAAATCGGTGTCGAGTCGTTCGCCCGGTGCAAGGGACTTACGTTCAAACACGTTCCAACGAAAGGCGGCTCGAGCGCAAACACTGCGTTGATGGGCAAGCACGTTGACTTTATCGCTGGATCTGGCTCCCACATCCCCCTCGTCGAACAAGGTGTATTTCGGGAGCTCGTGACGTTTCACGTCGACGCGCGAGATCCAAAACGTCCTGACATTCCGGTCATGAAAGACATCGGTTGTCCGCCAACTAATCCGCCAAACGGCATGATTATCGTCGCGCCTGCTGGCCTGCCAGATCCAATCGCGACCAAACTGACAGCGGCGTTTAAACAAGTTTCAGATACGCCCGAATTCAAAAAGCTTCTCGATAAATACAACCTGGACTATGCGTACGAAGACGGTAAGTCAGTGCAAGATAAATTTCCCGCTGAAATCGAGTGGTACAAAAAGTACTTCACCGAAGCAGGCATGACACTCAGATAATCGGAAACAGGATCAAAACATGAAGCAAACTAATCCCCAGAGTATTGCTTGGGATGCAACGGCAGACTTGGTCGTCGTCGGCTTTGGCGGCGCAGGTGCCGCTACAGCCATTACTGCCGTTGAGGCAGGAGCCTCGGTCATCTTGCTGGACAAAGCACCGGAAGGACAAGAAGGCGGTAACACGCGCGTTGCCGCACAAGGCTACCTGAACACGTCGACACCAGAGGGTGCAGCGACTTATCTGAACGCTTTATGTGGCCCTTACACCGTTCCGCAAGATATGGTCAAAGTCTGGGCGGAAGAGATGTGCAAGAACAACGAATGGCTATCCTCGATTGGCGGAGATCCGCAGGAGCACCAGCACAAGGTAGGGATCGAATTCCCTGATCTACCAGGCGCAGATTCGGT